>ULVP01037696.1_pt1 | contig 49751 bp, 49 predicted proteins | sample 1959551 | NCBI WGS metagenome assembly ULVP01 (sample SAMEA4835789, study PRJEB28245) | human gut metagenome | biome: gut microbiome; material: fecal sample | place: Denmark | collected 2008 | reverse complement strand
CCCCCAGTTTTGTTGCAAGTGACTGCATTGTCATTTGTGCGGCATTTCCATTACTTTGTAAAACTCTTACATTCGAGGCATCCGTCACAGTAGGAAGTTCATTCTCATACACATCATTCCCTGTTGCCGCAGCGGTAGCGAATGTTGATATTTCTGACAAATCGGAAGTTTCAGACAAAGCGGAAACCATTCTTGTCGCAACCATATCCACTATTTCATCAACTGTCACATTCTGTTCGTTTCCGTCTTTGTCTACAGCTTTAAATCCAACTATATTTTTCAATTCCATTTCACTCATAATATTTAATTTATAAAGTTTCTATTTCAAATTCCAGTTTCTCGATGTGCTTGTCAATACATGCATTCACCTCCTCATTGAAGTTAGCGATATCCAGCTCCACACACCCGGCACTTGACCTGGCACTGCTGTAGATACGGACAAACCCGCCATTATTCAATGTTCCTTTGGCCAGCTTCAGTTTAGCCAGTTCGTCATTGATCCGGCTGGCACGCTCCAAATTCTCAATCTTCATGGTTTTCCTCCTTTTCCTTTTTAGACAGATAATCATTCAGTGAGTCCGCCAGCAGACCGGGCAGCATGGAGGTGGAGCGTCTTATGATATCTACCTCCTCTTCGTCAATCTCTACACCTTCCGCGGTAGACTTGAATATCTTCTCAGCAAGAAGATGCGCCTTCAATCCTGCCACGTTCTTGTATATCCAGTCACCGAATGCATCGGTGATGTTGCTGGCGATAAGCCTTTCTTTCCTGATCCCGTCATAAATTGGGAATTGTACAAAATTTATCTTCATAATATGTATATTTAAAAATTACCAGTCTCTCGGATTTTTAAACTGTATCCAACAGCCATACTGTGTGCCATTATTTAAATCACGATGATAACGGTATGTAGAAGCGTCACCATTGCTGGCCAGTGAATGCGGATCAGAATTAGTATTGTGGTGTCCTTGGTCCACATGCATATACGATTCCTTATATGTACGTACGCCGTTAATTTTATGATAACTGTATCCTGGCTTAATTGTCACTCTTTTCCCATTCATATTCTTTATGGATATTACATGCCCATCGTCATATATCTCCATAGTAGGTAATGTAATGGTGATCTCTGAGGAATTGATACAAGCCACAGACACGACAGACCTATCTATCGTTTTTGACGAAGAAACATTATCAGTCTTAACTGCAAGTCCGGCTATATACCCTCCATTCATGTTGATAGCAACATTATCATTAGCCCCACGGGCACCGACAAGCAACGCATAGTTTGCACCCAATCCCCACCAATCACTTTCATCATAGTTCTCAAAACGAGCTACGCCGCGAATCCCCGAGGATGAAGGAAATATATTTCCACCTATTCCTGCAAAACATTTGTGCGGATCGTTTCTGAATATTACATACGCGTCATTCGTAAATGTTCCATCCTTATTTCCGTTTGTAAGGCCGTTGCCTGATATGGAAAAACCTGCGATACGTCCGCTTTCTACCGTAACATTTTTAAACGTACCACTTGTAGCGTTTATCACACCGGTGATATCCACGTTGATGCCATGGAAATATCCGGTTTCTGAATTCAGTATCAGATTGGGTACGCCATTGGTTGACTTTTGTGACTTTATATCACCAAAAGGTATGCCATTGGCATCCGTGCCCTTATATGTGAACATGAATCCGCATATATTGGCTCCTGTGGCAAACAAGGTGTCAGTGGCGATATTCACAAACTTCTGCATGGCCTCCCAATTGGAATCCCCATTGACAGATGTGGGTGCATCGGTAACGCTCGCACCGTAGTTCCGCACAAGGAAATTATAATACACACCGCCGATCTTGTAGATGATTTTGTCACGATAGCTTGCATTCCAGACATAGTTAGTACCAGACTTGAATACTCCCATATCTCTTGGGGAAGCGCCTGTAGCCCCTGTTTCTCCTACAGCTCCATCTTTAGCGACCCCAATACCCTTTTCGGCCACAAAATTGTCATTCCATGCGTTTGCATCAGACGCGGATTTATAAGCCCGGACGGCAAACTGGGTGTATCCAGCTGTCGCCGGAACGGATATCTGGCTGTTCTGAGTCGCACCCACATGCGCCAGCCAGCTACCGTTGTACTTGCGGGCTGCCAGATAAAGCGTGCTGCACATGCTCACATTGCCTGCCACATTCTGTTTGCAAGTGACAAGGAATGCAGACGGGGACGGTGTGCCCGTACTGGTGAAGTTTATCACGCTAACAGGACTGTCCAGCCAGTAGGATGCCGACGGTCCGACAGGTGCAACCATCTCCTGCCAGTCCGCATGTACCGTCCGGTTCGCTGATCTGCCGGCAAGGATGTATCCGCCGTCTCTTTTCCTGCGGAATTTGCCATTCCTGAACCTTGCAATTTTAATCGGAGGATTGGAGGTTTCAACCTTGGAGAGATAGGAACCGCCGGCGAAAGTCACCGTACTGTTCTTGGCATACGGGGTATTGGCGGATTCCCAATGACCGGCTGCTGTGATGCTCTCACCATCCTTTCCGTCACTGCCGTCCACAACCATCGGAACAGTCTCGACATCAACCACTTGACCGTTCGCGTAGAACACGAACTTCAAGCTACTGGTAAAATTACCGGAAGCCACCCCGACACCATCACCGATGGGAACCTCGGCCGAACCGTCACGACTGTACTTCAACTCCCCGTCCGTTGTGGCCGTAGTGACCGCACCGACTGTCTTCATACGCCGACAGGATACCGAAGCTACACTGTAACCGCCGTTCTTGTTCTTGCTGACCATCGTGGCCGAAGTGACAAGGCTATAAATTACCGCATCAGAACCGTCCGCCCCGCCACGGACACCGGTTATCTTGAAAGTCAGTTCACGGGTATAGAGCTGCCCGTTCTTCATTGCAGCCAGTGTGATGGTGACCGTATTCTGTTCCGGAACCGATTTTCCGGCAACGACGGATATCGCCACCGCTCCGGTGGCCTTGCTTGTGCTTGCCGTGAAACCGGCAGGCGTGCTGACTGTCAAAGATTCAAGGGTGAGTTTCTCTGTACCGTACCACATGGACACATGGGTAGTCCATGACTGTGCGGAAGTAGTAACGCCGGTACTGGTAAGAGCGACGCTCACCATCTCATTGTCAAGGTCTGCCATGACATTCGACTCCCCGTCCTTACTCCAGCGGTGCACAGGGGCCGGATCACTGAACTCTGACCACACGCCGTCACGCTTCACACGTTTGCACGCCCATTCCACCTGGTGATCCTGATCCACGCCAAGGAAATCATCTGTCCAGCCTTCCGGAACATAATCATCCTGCTGCTTCGAGTCCGGCTTGTCAGGAGTAAGACCGATGATGTTGGTACGGGTGTAGATCCACTCGTAACCTTTGCCGTCCTTGCCGTCAGTCCCGTCTTTGACCATGACCATCCACAAACCATTCCGATATATGTAAGTACAATGGTCAACCGTATTCCGGTAGCTGTCACCCTCCTTAGGATCGTCGGGCGCTGTGGCGAACTCACCAAGGAAGGTGATGCTATCGCCTTTCAGCTCACGCCCGTCCAACAGCATCTCCCAGTCAGGATGGACCTGCCAGTCAACAGATTTTCCGGCAAGGATATAACCGCCATCCCGCTTACGTCGGAAAGCACCGTTCTTAAAACGGGCAATCCGGATGGGAGGATTGGAGGTCTCTACATTGCTGAGGAAAACACAGTTGGCAAAGGATACCAATGTGTTCGCCTTGTAGGGAGTCTTGCCGGATTCCCAATGACCGCCACCGACTACAGACAGCCCCGGATCCCCCTTGTCACCTTTGGCGGCTGATACAAGCCAGTCCGGATTATTTTCGGACGGCTCGGAAGTGGTGCCCTTGTCATTGACGCACAACCATGTGGAGCCATTATGGGGCACACGGGAATAATACGCATACTTCCTGACCGGATCCCAGCTGGGGAAGTCGATAGGAACGCGGACTGTACTGCCGGTAATTTCATCAATTTGAAAAATCAGTCCCGTCATGATGATATCCTGCAATACCGCCGAAAACCTGTCGCAGTTGATCCCGTTGATGGTCATGCCCTTCTTCTTGCCGAACCAGCTCTTCATCTGTGCCGGCTCCGGGTCCCAGGTGTTGGCATTGTCAACAAGGGTGATGCAGCAGTTACCGTCACGCACGTCTATGATGATATAAGTCTGACGCTCCTTGTCGGTGAAGTTCCCCGTCTGTCCGAGACGCATCTCGTTATGGGGAACGAACTCATATCCGGGACGCGGAACCATCACGAATGTCTTCTCGTCGTAATCTGCGGAAGTGATACGGTACTGTATTTTCCGGAAACCAATAAAGTCACCGGTAGTGACGCTTTTGTCATGCCAGAAGCCCAAAAGGATATCGTCCGGCTTCTGTCCCAGCGGTACACCATCCTCCAGATCAGGGGTGACAGTATAGCTGCCGTCACTATTGGCGACAAAGCTTTTTATCTTCAGCCCTCCGCCGGGACTTATAGTATTATATCCTTCAAAATAGGTCTGACGGTTGAAACGTAGTTCTGGTACACTCAGAGAGCTGCGCAGGACCAGAGCCTCCAGCTCGGCACGGGCGTCCTCACCGATGTAACCGCCCTGAACACCAGTGATAAAGTCACCGAAAGTAAGACTTTTACCTATTTTCGCCCCACCAAACAAAGAAAGCAGATAATTAGTTGAATCCGGATGTTCTTTACTTAAGGCTCTTCCTGCAATCTCCAATAAAGTCCGTAAAGAAGATAATACATTCTTATCTGTTAGAGGACGTTCATCATTTTTTTCAATAATCGTAACATTTCCGTTGCCACTACCTCCATTTATAGTAGCCTGCATAGAACTTATCTGTCCCTCAATTTTATCTTCCCATTTTTCTGTTAGATAGTTTGATACGACACATGAAAGTTTTCCGGTTTTCAGATTCTTTTCTGTAGAGACAATACGAATTATTCTACTGATATTACGCGACGGTATACTTACAGTTATTAAATCCCCACACTTTAATCCGCCTTTGTTCCTCATATAACGATAATCCACATCAAGAGTAAACTTTACTCTTTTTTGCGAATTAAAAGCAAGCCAATCCGTAGCCTTCTCACGTAGCTTTAATATTGCAGTTTGTTTGTATGATTCTCCAAGACGAATACCAGTAAAATTAAATTCCTCACCACCTCTCAAATGTTTGGTTGCAGACGGAATAAGAGGTCTGCTTTGAGTTTCCGGATCAATAGGAGCCAATTCATCTTCTTGGTAGATTAGAGTTATTTTCTTCTTAGAATCATCCCACTTAAACTCAAAGGATTTTCCCATTAAATCTCCTGTGAGAAAATTAATACGCGCATCATTTCCAATAGCCAGCTCTTTAATATTAAAATCAATATTCTGGCATACAAACTCACGATAATTCTCCCCTGTAGGATTATCAACAAAGCCTGTAAAAGAGGGATGAATATTATCAAAGACAATCTTTTTTTCAACTACCCGATTGGTTTCTGAAAAGTTTTCCAAATACTTTTCGGGCAACATCAAGCGTCCGTCTTCATCGCCTTCCCCTGGGGCCATATTTTTTGTACCACCAACTGGATATACACGGGTAGTAATATCACCACTATCAACATTGCTTTGCTCTACCTCATACAATCCGCCGCCTTGTCCTTGTGTAAATGTCAGATTTCTTTCATTTTCAATGCGTGATACATAGTTTATCGTATGGTCATGTACATAATACTCATAGCCATACGCCGAGGCCAACTCTGATAATAAACTACGGCAATCTATCCCGTCAAATGATAATGTCATATATTCCGTATCAGGAATATTGCCAAGTTTCCATCCTGTATCTACCCCTAAAGGATTGTCATTTGTCTTGTTAACATTCCATATCAACAACTCCAACCAATCCCTCAATTTCCCCGTAAGAGTAACGCGGACGCTTTTGGTTATCTTATTGGTGAGAATCTTATCTATTAAAGTATATTCCGGTGCTTCAAATAGGTATGTTGTAGTATGATTTACGGAGCTTTTATCAGCAAATTCAGGTGTACGATTAATTTTATATTTTATTCCGTCAACCCTTATAAAATCCCCTTCTTTAATATCAGGAATGGAATCGGTAACCACAGTCACTGATATTTCATTTTTACTCATTATGCCATTAGCCAATATAGCATCATCAGAGGCAATATTGGCTATCTTGGTTTCAATACCGGAAATTATACGATATATTTCTAAAGCATCAATCATTGTGTCATTAATCTACATTTCAAATCGAACTCCAGTATATGCTCAGTTCGAGCTATTACGGTTATTCCATCTTTAAAATATATCTTCATGCGTTCATTACCTTTTAAAATCAAATTTCTAAGACCTGGACTAATACATAAGGCCGAAAACTGGCTCATACTTGAGTACAATCTTTGCAAGCTATCTCCCAACATAGTACACTTTAAAGTCAAAGTGGTAGGCTCACGGTATTTATTTTGCATATATGGCAAAGTAGTACCTATCTCTATCCGCTTTCCAACAGCCTCAACACCAGAACGAGAAGATACATAAATCCCAAAATCAGTATTTAAAGAATAGCCATCCATTACATAATTCTCTCCCCCTGATGGATTGATGGCTATTTCAGCCGGAATATAACTTTGTTGCCAAAATTTCACTTGCACAATAGCCATATTTAAAGACACGTATTCTTCTACAGAAATCTCATCCTTACAGATAACATTGAAGCTGCCAAATCCGGTCGTTAGATGCCTACACGAAATACAAGCCTTCTTTAGTTTATCTAATTGAGATTTTACATTTTCAGAGCGAACCACTAAAGATAGGATTAAAGTCCGACCGTCCAGTTCAATATCTTCCGCATCAACAAACGGTTCAATACCGGTTCCCCAATTATATTCCGTTGTCCCTTTACGTTTAGGAAGATCAAATATTCCTGTTATAGCAATACAGTCTGTTTGACCTATATAGGGAAAAGCATCATAAGAAGATATATCTATATCATCAAATTTATAACTCATAAGTATCTCCTTTCCTAACTATCAAATCAGCTCCCGTACAAGTTGCATTGCCATATAAATAAACTGTAATATGAGCGTCACTACACTCATCCACTATTATATCTGCCGTATCTAAAGCATCTATAATCAAGCGTGCCCCATTGGAAGCCCGAATATTCAACTTTGTACGATCAGCAGCCCATATTCGGCACATCATTCGTTCTGTTATTTCCACTACGGCATAACACTTCCCCACAAAGGCTATTTCCTTTTGATTTTTCACTTTTACAGTTTCATCAGCATATAACCCTTGTTCATGCATCATATCTCCAAAATTAGAGCGAAGAAATGCACTTGATGGAGTGTGCCTTGAAAGGCAAAACTTAATATTATCAAAGAAACATCTGAGCATATCAACCCTAGATTTTGTAGCTGCTAATTCCTGTAACCCTTCATGGCAAGCTCCAGCAACACCTACCAGTAATACAATTTGATCTTTCAATTCCATATTATCCTCTCCCATTATAGTTTTTAGTATTTTTTCTTATTTCATCAAGCTTTGTTTCCAATGATTTGATACCTGTTTTCAGTTCTTCAACAAGAGTACCGGTATTATCTGCCGTTGCTTTTGTATTATTGTTTATTCCAATAATCTGCACATAAATATTAGCTATATTGGCAAGCTGCGTCCGGCATTCTATAAAATGCTCATGGCTCAAATTAAGCAAAGAACGTATATCTAAAGCAGACATATTCCATAGACCTACAAGCTGGGAAGCGGTGCCCTCAGTTACCGCAGCCTGCAACTCACCAGTAACGCCATTCTCTATTTCATCTTCAACTTCGCTATTTACAAGTCCCAACTTCTTCAACAATTCCTGATAACGCCCCAACTGTCCCAATATCTGATCTTTTCCCTGCTGACCTGCTGCAACAATTTGGTCTATTTCCCAATTGGTAAGTTCAAAACCGCCGGCACTGTTTTCATTAAAAGCATCTGCCATTTTTTGAAACATACCGGACATCGATTTTTGGATTACAAAAACGTCCAGTTGTTTAGATATGACATTCTTCATTAAGTCATTTATCTTTTCTTGTATAGCTTCTTTGCCGTTATCAAGACCATTACATAATCCGTCAACAATACTCGAAGCCATATCATTGGAAAATGAATACAAATCAGTCGTTGATAATTCATCTATAATTCCCTGTCTGAGTTCTTCTATCTTATCCCTATAATCCTCTATTTGGTTTTCCCAATCAGCAATCTTCCCGTCGTCACGTTTTTTAGACCTTTTGCTTTGCTCTGCAGCTATCATACCCTCAGTTTCCGCTATCTTTTGATACAAGTTATTTACTTGCTCTATCTGCTTGCTATATTTCTCACTTCCGATAGCTTTGGCTGTTTCACGTTCCAACTGCCGGTATTGCTTTTCCAAGTTTTTCACATTCTCTTGATGCTGTTTAATTTCCCGATTAGCCTTACGACTTCTTCGGTCAAAGACATCAAATGCAGAAGATATAAGCCCAACGGCACCTGAAATCATAGCAGCCGGATTCATGGAAGCAATACCGCCGGCCAGTTCACCTGCCGACCCAACCATATTGGATATACTTCCAAGTAACTTTTGGGTTTCTTCATCCCCAGCCAATCCCATGTTCTTTAAACCGCCTATGACCGAATCAAAACATTCGTTCACCATTCCAAGCACTTCGGAAGTATCACCAAATATTTCTTTTAAGGATGCTTTCTTTTTAGTCTTATCAGCCTCTTTCTGATATTCTTTTATATGAGTAACCAAGCTACGGAATGGGTTACGGGATTTGATTTCATTCTCCGCATCTTTCAGCTTCTCCAAGACCTTATCCAGGTTAATAGGGTCCAGCTTCAAATCTTTAGCTTTCGACTTGATTATCTGAATAAGATTTTCTATTTCGGAAATGGTAAGATTATCCAAATCACCGAACAATTTTACCCATTCATCTGACTGCATCAACATCTGTGCATTTAACTCGTTCAAAGCTTTTTCTTTGCCTTTGGTTAGTTTATCTACCAATTCCTCATTTCCTGCTGCTTGAGCAATCTTTTCATCCCATTCTTTGGTTATAGTGTATTCGCGGCTCTTATAATCATCAAGTTGGGCAATAAGGGCATCGTATTTTTCCTTGAGTATTTTTTCTTCATTCATTAGATTCTTAACTTGAGCTTCAGAATACATATTACTCAATAAGTTTTGCTGCTCTTGTGGTAACTGCTCTATGGATGTAGTTGTAGGCTTGAAAACTCCCTTTTCATTATTCTTCTTACCTTTATTCCTTTCCTCCCATTGCCTTTTTTCGATTTCTTGTTGAGCCTTTATCAAAGCTTCTCCATGTTCTTTTATCGAAAACAACTCTTTCTGAAAATCCAAACGGCGCTGAGCTTGATACTTTTCTTCTCCTTCTTCCATTGCATCGATTCTCATCTGTTGCAAATCCATTGAAAATTGTTCAAACAGTTTTCCCTGTTCTTTTTTTGCATTCTCAATATCGCCTTTATAATCTTTTTTATCCGGTTCTGTATTAACCACAGTTGTGCCGGTTGTCGTAGTAGTTGTAGTGGTCGTACCAGTATTGACAGAAGTCAGACCTTTGATAAACGGAGCAAATCTCTTTTTCACTTGATAGATATTATATTCGGTCGAATAAACGCTTCTGATATATTCATCCAAAGCATCCACAACCTCATCACTTAACTGCCTATTGCCATTAGCAATGCCTTTCAACAGCTCTCTTTGTGTATCATACAAAACTTTCATGTTTCCCGTTCCGGCTCGTTGAGCTTCTGTCACCTTATCTACAATATTCTGAACTGTTAATTCTACCAATCCGCCGTTGTTTGAATATCGTGAAAGCCCCTTACGTAAATTCTCCAACTCATCAGCCTGCTTCTTTACTCCAGATGTAGCGATTTCATCGGTAGCTTGGTTTTGTATCTGTAAGGCAATCTTTTCTTTCAATGAAGCATTTATACGGTCATAAGCACCCTTGATTTCTTCTGCAGAGGATTTTTCAGTAAGCATATTACTAAGATAACTTCCATACTGTCCGTTTATCAGGTTTATCACTTTCCTTCTCTCTTCTGTCCCTTCCTTAGCACGAGCCAATGCCGAAAATACATCATCCAGTGCTCTTTTCTCTTTCAACTGTAATGCTATGCACTCGTTATAAGACTCATTTAATTTCCTATTTGCCTTCTCTGCTTCACTAACGTATGTTATATGCTTATATATGGCATATCCCAAAGCAGCTATAGCTGTTGCAATAAGCATATAAGGACTTTTAGCCATTATAGCATTCAATGCTTTTGTTTTCATGGCAAGTATTTCCTTTGCCTTGCTGACTATATTAAGCCAGTTTGCTTGAAGTTGCATCGACAGGGTCCACCCTTTGGCCAATCCTTGTTGATACAACTCCGCTTGCGCAGCGAGCAATACCGCAACACGATAGCTTCCCCATGCCGTAGCACCTACTACTAACAAGTCTTGCAAGGTAGATAATGTGTTTACCAAATCCCCATTAGAAAACGCATTATTGAAACTTTTGGCGATATCGGCAACTTGCTTCATTATTTCCTCGCCCATCGGCCGGAGTGCCGCAGTTATATTATTACGAAGAAGTACCAACTGATTTTCAGTACTATCATTCATCTTTTTAAAAGCAGTTTCCGCAGCTCCAGCGGAATTTCCCAACTCCGCCAAATCCTTAGAAGCTCCCTTGGCATTCTTTCCGGTAAGAGCCAATGCAGCTTGCAATGCTTCATCAGTACCAAGCAACTCTTTCATCTTGGTTGCAGAACCATCAGCTTTATCATAAATCAACTGTAATGCTTCTTGGAATGTACGGCCTTGGAAAGCTGCATCTCCGAGCTGGTTAGCTGTACCAAGTATAGCAGCACGTATCTTTGTCATGGCTTCCGATGTCGGTACACCTTGCTTAGTTATAGTAGCCACAGCAGCCAGTACATCATCAAGGCTTATGCCAAATGAAGCAGCAATCGGTGCAGCTTGGGCAATGCTTGTACCAAGTTCCCCAAACGTGGTTTTACCTAAACGGACCGTAGTAAATAGCTTATCAGACACGGATTTTGCTTTATCTGCCTGCATACCGTAAGCATTCAAGATAGTAGTAATGGCATCGGCGGCCGTTGCCGTTTCAGTCAGACCACCGGTAGCCGCCTTAGCGGACACTTCTAAAATTTCCATACCATTTGCCCCATCATGACCGGCAGACACAATTTGATACAATGCTTTAGCCGCTTCATCACCTGCAATAGGAATATCACGAATCATATCCATAACACGATTCATGTATTCTGTCAAACTGCTATCTACTTCTTTAGAAAGGGTAGCAACTTCAAGCATGGCTTTCTGAAAACGTTTTTCAAAATCGTATGATTCTTTGGCCGCACGAGCAAAAGCTATCCCTGCACTGATACCGATACCTCCGAACACATCAAACGATGTAATTTCATCAGCCATCGCCTTTATTATACCAATAGCTTCCCGACGACTCTTATAAAGTCCGGTATTATCTATGCCCGTAGCAAAATATAATGCACCATCTTTATTCTGAATGCCCATAATTCATTTATTTTTAAAATATAAGAAAGCCCCATATCTTCACAGACACGGGGCATCAACCTCTAAAAACAAGACATGAAACAATGTTTCAACATTGTAATATATAAAAACAGGCATTATTTCGCTTTTGCGCCTTCAATATCATAGTACCGCTTCATCCGAATTGTTTTTGTCGGATCGTCAAAACTAGGCAGTTCAACCCATTCATAATCCACACCTTCGGTTTCTCCATCCTCATCAACTGTCCGATTTCTTTCTTTCATTACAGAAGCATATTCCTGCATCATTATTTCAATCAAGGAATAACTGCTTTCCATTGTTTCCCTATAAGTCAATCCTAACGAATCATGCACTATAACTAAGAATCTTGCTTGACTGTATCCTGCCAACTTTGCAGATTCTTCTGAGCGGCTATTATCTCCGTCTCTCCCAATGGGCTCACGTTTTGAAGCATCGTGATAGAGTCGCAAAAAGGGAAGTAACCTATTCTAAAAAATATGGCATTGAGAAGTATCCGTATATCTTCCCATGTGGAATTATCCATAAGAACATTGCGAAACCATTCCGGCGGCTCCGACGGCTTATTATGAATGCCCAAACATACAATATCAAGAAGCAGCTCTCCATACTTATCCATCATAACCGGAAAATCACTAGTCGGTTCATCAGACTTGACAATCATCTTATCAAGGTCTGCCGGCTCTATTTCAAGCAAAAGAGGTCGCAACCTAAACCATGTCCTAACCGTTATCGGACGTATGACTATACTATCCCCGACTTCCTTTCCTGCCGGAATAGATTTTTTCTCGCTAAAATCAAACGGTATCTTGACCGGTTGCTCCGTTATGGAAGCTGACTCCAATTTAAACAAATTCTTTATGCTCATAAATTTATCCAAAGGGGCTATCCCGTTGTACTTCCGGGAAAATTCCATAATATTCGCGACTATTATAGAATTGTTTCGCCCCTATCCATCAAAAGTTTGTTTCTATAGGCGGACTCGAACCGCCGACCTCATTATATAATGCGCTCTGCCGACTGAGCTATATAGAACCACAATTATTTATTTAGATACAACTTTTGCAGCCTGGGCTTTAGGTGCCGCATCAGTAACTTCACGCATGAAAGCAGTTTTGGTTTCTCCTTTTTCTGTAATAGCAGCCTGTACGTACACACGAACCAATAACAATTCTGCCTGTTCTGCACCCGGAGCTTGTGAAATCTTAGCTGCTATCTTACCATTGACAACAGTATAGACTACTTTCTTTCCTTTTTTAGGCAATGTCTCGCATTGGAATGTCTTATTGATTGACGGAATATCCGTAGGCTTATTCCAAACATCCTTTGGAGATAATTCTTCCCCTTTGTCAACGGTTCCACCGGCAAGCAATGCTATTGTATCATTACTTGGAGTAGGAATAGAGAACTCAATATAATCAGTGGTATCTTTTACAAATTCCACATATAAAGGTTCGGTACTGCCTTCAATGTCTATCTTCACTTCCTTAGGATCTGCAAAGTTGAAAGCAACACTACTTTTGGTGGGCAAAGGAAGTGTGGTAAAATCCGTTCCCGGCACTCCATCACCAACATCTGCAATTCTAATCGCGCCTACGCCCATAGCAATAGGTCTTACCGTTTTTGTTTCTGCCATAATCAATTATCCACTTTTACATTAAATCGAATATTAGTACACATAAATCCTTCTTTTAAATCCGGTATCGGAATACTTAGGAAATCCTCTATTTCTCTACAATTGCCATCATCGCTATTTATCGAAGCAAGAGCCTTACGCACCATACGCTTTAACTCTTTCATACGTTGACGCTGATACATTCCATTGTGCTTCAAAGGAACAAACACATTCACATTTACAGGGATTTTATTGATGAAATCCAATTCTGCTAACGATAGATGATTAATTACGATATGTTCGTCCTTAACACCGGACTCAGATTTATCTTTATATATGGCAATCCCAATACCGGCAGCTTCTATCGCTTCATATACGAAATCTATCACATCAAATTCATCCATAAACTAGATTTTTTCAAATACCCTAATCAATGTCTTACGCAAATACTCCTGACATTGGATATATCCCGTAGTAGCCACATCTTTCCCCTTGGCTTCAACATGAACCGCATATTCCATACCAGCAACGCCAATTAGTACGTAACTGCCTTGATAAGCCAAAGAAATATCTTCGGCCAACTGTCTGGCTTTGGAAATACCAGTATCACCGTCATTCCCTTTACCGCTTTTTTTAAAGTTTTCAGAAACGGTTTCTCCATCCATAGCTATTATATAGCCCACAGAAGAACGAAGATTGCCTGAGCGATCTGTATAGTTACCCGATTTACGGGCCACTTCTACAAATTTTTCTCCGGCAGCAGAAAGCAATTTAAAAATCTTTTCTTCTGCTCGTTCTTGGAATTTGTCAAACCAGTGGTCTATATCCGTATCCGAAAACAAAGGTGTCAGTCCTGATTTCATACATTTATGATTGAATGGGATTGATACGGTTCCCAGCAAATTATATCCACATCAACATCAAGAGAAGGAACTTGTAAACGCAAATATTTAACATCAATATCAGGACGGACTTTAGTATAGAAATAGCCATGTACTTGTTTTTCGTCGCCAAGGCTGTTTTTCTTCATAACTATACGCCCATCACTAACGGAATCATATCTTCCCTTTACTGACAGAGTTTTTGTTTCTCCATCAACCCACTCACCATTGACTAATTTTCCGCCAATTTCATAAGTTATCAAGGCTATATGAGGATATCTGGTTACCATGCGTTTCTTGCCCTTCCCTTAATAATGATTTTCTTTCCTAATTTGGCAACCTTTTCAGGCTCCCCGTTCTCAATATATAACTGCTTTGCAGTCTGTATATAGTAAGAGCGGGGATGAGAGATAGACAACTTGTTTTCCGTGAAATCCGGAGAATTTATCAGCATGACATACGTATCAGCGACACATAGACCAACTTGTTTTATATTATCAGTAGTACATTGTTCTTCGGGATTAATACCACGCTTTACAAATACCACCTTTTCCAAGAAGCCTTCCATATCTCCAATAGAGGGATATTCCAGTATCGTTTCTCTGATTGTTGCCATAACTGTATTATTCTTCGTCACCCGGTTCTAAGTTTTCATCCTCTACTTCCTGACCCAAGAACTTGGCAGGAATATTATCCGTACCTTCTGTTGCTTCGTCGGACGGCCATTCCTTACCGTCAGCCTGCAAGATATACATAGCTTCCGGGTCATTGACTACAGGAATTGCATTAGCTTCAGCCTTGGTCCACTCCTTGAACGGCTCTTCAGTAGAGAATTTTGTAACCAAGATAAAGTCTTTCTTTACCATGATTGCTTTCTTCTTCAAAGACTCCGAATTTTCAGCCATAATAGGACCGTGCTGGATATTACCAACATTCAAATCCTCAAGGAAGCAGATACGGTGCTTCTTCCATGGGCAAACAGTAGTACGTTTGTGGTTTGCATCTTCAATACGCACAGCCGGATTGATAGTGATAATCTGTGCCGGATATTCTTGTTCAGCCAAATACTCGTTAATTACCTTCTTGGTAATAACGAGCTTCGATGTCTGGTTAATCCAGCCCTTAATCTTATCCAAAGTCGATTTCTGCTTCTTCAATAAAGTAAAGTCAGATGTCAGCATGATGATATAACGCAGACTCACTCCATTGGCGTTTGCAGCAGAAAGGACATCTTCAATATCTTGCAGACCGTCAGCTTTTGCGGCATTGGCCCAATCTGCAGAAGATTTCTTTCTGTTCTTTGCCGGCATACCACAACCTACAAATTCAGTGGTTACAATGCCATTATTATTCTTTGCTGACAAGTTGAAACCTGCACGGCTCATATACTGCATGGCCCACCACTCAATACGACCACGCACTGCATTATACACAAAATCCTGATCTTTGAAAGAAAGATTCAACAACTCCATTTGCTCTGCATCTCCTTGCGCATCACGTTCCAGATTCTTATATTCCTGATAGTCACTTTCGTTCATGCCACGCTTAACGGCTGTTTTCGGAATATCACCGGACATTTTACTGATTACTTCCCGAGTCTTCTCCGGAGCGGAAGAATCAAAAGAAACGACATCGGCAATTACCGGAGCACCTTTCTCTCCAACCAATGTTTCCCATTTCAAGCTTGTAACTCTTTTGGGAGTAAAGAAATTAGGGTAATACATTGGTTTTACATGGCGCGAGTTTAAACGAGCGCTCATGTTTTTCTTGTTTACTTGTTTGATTAAACTTCTTTCCATAAATCAATTATGATTTCTTGTTTACGAATCTGATTAACGGCATCAAAGCCTTCAAGCCTGCATCAACCGGGAAGGGCATATTACCTTCGCTAACGGTTCCACGTACCATTAAGCCGCATGATTGGTTAGCGACAGTCAAATCAACTTTTGACAAGGTTATCACCAACTCAGATGAACTTGTAACAAGGGTTGCCTTTCCTTCCGTAGTCTTCTCTTTTACCCCGACCAATACTTGGCCTGTCTCAGCAGCACCAATCTTGGCTTCAAGAGTTATAACATCATACCCGGCATTACTCTTGTCTATAGCCGTAATCTTATCGGATGCACCTTTCAAATCCCCTCCAACAGTAACAAAATCCCCAACAGCAAACAGATGGCTTTTATTGACTTTTACAGTTGTTCCCTCTGCTTCCAAGGCTTCTGTAACCAAAGCTGTCTTGATTACACGATACCCTCCATTTTCATCTCTGCCGGCAACACAATATGGCGGCAATTCGTCCAATGGCATACCATCAAAAATCGCTTTTCTCAGATCAGTGCGAATAATGGTACCACCACCGACAACATCCTCGAGCATTTTTATGACCGCAGGATGGTACTGAAATTCTTTTTCTTTATTAAAAAACATAGCTACAATGGATTAATTATTAATCAATACCGAGACTGGCAACCCCGTTGGAATCCCCAGTACCCTCATCTTTATTCATGATTTCCAACCATTCCTTTTCTGTCCGGTCTTTTGGTTGTGCTACATACGGGCGATAATTGCCTGCATCCACTTCATCGGATATTGCACTTTGGCGGATTTCCTTATATTCTTCTTGGAGCTCCTTAATTTGGTCTTCTACAGATGTTTCGGAATTTACATCAATACGCTTAAACCATTTTTCCGGTAACTTGGCTGTATCAAACAATGCCTTAGCAGACGCGTTTTTGCCGGAATCGGAAACGGTCTTTGTCAATGTGGAAATATTATCCGTCAAGGTCTGGATTTGCTTTTGCTGGGCTTGAAGCATCTTTTTGAAAGCAGGCGGAAGATCATCCAAATCATCATCTACATCATCGTCATTGTCGTCAACGACCGTTTTGTTTTTCTTCCCTTTTTTGCCCTTTCCCTCTATAGGCTTGCCATCTTTCAGACCATGCTTCTTTTCATATTCAGCAATAGTATTATTGATAACATTCTGATTGTTCTGCTCGCTTGCTTCCAAATCCGGAAGAATATTATCCTTAAAAAGAGAGACATAGTTTTCCAGATTTTCCTCGCTCTCAACATTAAATAAGGCTTTTACCTTTGCAGCATATTTCTCTGGAATACCTGCTTTCTTTAAAGCTTTTTTAATTGCAACTAAAATTTCCATAGTCTTTTTGCTTTAAAATATATTGGAGCAGGATTTTTACCATAAAAAAAGGCTACCCGCACCCGGATAGCCTATATTCAAATAAACTTTAAATACTAATCTTCATCGTCTTCATCATATCCACACATGGCATCAGCTTCCGCCTGCCAGCGGTCAAACATAAAGTAATACTTTTTATATCCCTCTTCCTTTTCCTCCATGCTTAACCTTGCCCAACTTACGGAAGCCATCATTGCTTTGTTATTCTCATCATACTTTCCTGCTTCGTAATTTCTGAGAATTCTTTCCGATCTTTCTTTCCAATACTGGCGAAGCTCATCTGTAACTTCCGGTACTTTAACTTTATCTGTCATAATTCTTTCAATTCAATATTAATCTCATCTTCCAACTCCAATATTGAGACAACCTCAAATCTTGTATCAGTTGTAAAGAGAACCTCGTATTGGTTCATCTCTACAAATTTACCGTTAAATTCCGAGATTTTCGATATATCCTTTCCATTTTTACCCTGAATCGTAAAAACTATGCTTACTTCATTTCTTTTCAAAGGACGATAACTCGCAAACATATCAGCTATTTCCGGAGATTTGCTACATGATGTAAATATCTTGTGGGAAACCTCTTTTTTATCCTTATACAAAGCTTCGTATTCCTTTCGCTTTATTATACTACCACGATACGTAATGCCTTTAAATGTTGGCAACAAATTCAACCCTTCACGAATTAATGTTGCGGCAGCTTTATTAAACTCGCTAAGGTTCTCATTATACAACTGCTTATTTAATTGTCGATAGTTGCCTCCGGCTTTAGTATAATGATGTATAGCGGCCAACCTTGTATTAGAAATATTCGGATATTCCTTTGAAAGAAAATCAATAGCACGCTGCATCGATACAGATGTGCTTCTTGTGCGGGTAAACTTCTTTTCTTCCAATGTATAAATATTGGTTTTCAACTCTCCAAAGAACTGCCGGTTATCACGAATAAAATAGGGTTCATTGCTCCATCCTTTAGCCCTTTCAAGGTTCTTGTTTACCCAAACTTTAGCCGATTGAGGTATATCTTTCACAACAAGTTCTTCCGGTATCGTATCATTTACCAAATACTCGGCCAAATCTTCCGGTTCCATAACTATTGGAGTCGCATAACAAATGCAAAATGGATGAAACCCTGTGAATTTAAATGTTTTCGGATATTTGCCAACCATCGAATCACAAAGTGCACATGGTCCTCGATTACTATCAGACCGTCTTATCTCTATGCCCAAAACAAAGTCCTGACCATTCCATCGTTCATAATCTGCTGCACGATAAGCCATATTGGTTGTCGTAGAGGATAATCGCAATGCGTTCATACTTGCACTACGGTACACACCTTGACCAGGATGATAATTTTTCATAGGCTGAGATAAAATCAGTTTCCCATTTGCATCACGCACACGCCTAAAACGTTTGTCCGGCTCTTTAAGAAGTTGGCGCACATCCCGGCCTATCTGCCCGGCATTACGGCCTACCGATACTCCGGATGCAAGATAATACTCCAGTTGCTCTTTTGCCAGCTCCGCAATATTCCACACACGGTCAGATAAGGCATTTCCCCTAATATCCATACCTTTTTTTAGCTGCAACATAGCTTTGGCATTATGAGCAAACAGCCCTTCTTTTATAGCTGTACTGATAGCCAATCCCTCAATATACCTTGAAATAAAATCATCATTCTTTAGTTCAGAACGTTTCCATGCGTCCATTTGGAATTGAGTAATATTGGCAAGTAGGTCAGATTGTAACTTTACCAACTCCCTATCAATACGTTTTTCTATTGACAGGTTTCTTACCCATACACTATCTTTCCCCTTATCTGCCCATTGTTGAAGATAAGGGGAAATAGCAGCAATAAAACGATTAAAGATAGCTGTTATATCATTTTGCTGCACCAACATTTTTTGCAAATGCTGACTATCATAAAAGGAAAGCCCTTCACGTTTCATCATTCATCTGGATTAGCAGGAAATGTAGCACCAAAAGGATTGCTGTTTTGTGCCATTTCTTTTTCTTCTTTCTTCATGGTTGCAATCTCTTGTTTGGCATTCTTTGTATAAGGAGATTCTGCAGTAATGGTCTCTTGCGAATTAATAGGCTTATTACCGTTTGCAATAGCCAAGTTCTGCAAAATTTCCGTAAGGTTCTTGGGCAAGATTGAACCGAACTTCACCTCGAAATAATTTCCCTCTATTGCGCCAGCGTTTTTGATATGGGAAATACGGGCCATACCAGCCTGCACAATTGCCACACAACGCTGTACCACCGGACCGAATATTTCCATCTGTTCCGTAGCTTTTATCTTTGCGTCAATAGTCATAAACTCACGAGCCACTCCGGATAAATCACCTATACCGATAAGGTTGTCAAAGGAGAGGTCAGGGCAAGAAGCACCGGAAAATATCTCATGCCTTTCGTTTGCGATTTCCTCTTTCTGAGAATCAATAGACTGCTGCCAGGATAAATATTCTGCATCACCATGATAAGCAGTTCCGGTATCCGGGTCCACTTCCATGGAGAAATTCAACTCCTTTCCCACCGTTTCCTTTGAAGGTAAATTGGTCTGGCCGTAAGTCTTTAGCATAGGGTCTCCAAAATAGTCATTAGTATCTGACATTCGAGAAAGGCGCATTTCATACGCATCCATAAGAACTGCTATATCTTCCCAGTCCGGTTGGTCTACCTCTGCATAGACAACTGGAATTTTCCCGAATAGATTCTTATCCTTTGTTATAACCCACTGCCCATCATTGATTCCAGTTATAATCTCATTAGCGGTATAAATCTTCACGCATTCACAACTTCTGCCATTAACCACAGCTGTGTATTTATGAATGAAGCCATCCATATCATCATCATCGTCAAAATGCGGGTAAAATTCATTGGTTACATTATCATCCTTTGGTGTTGATAATATCTTGGCTTTTAATACGACTTCTTTTTTAAAGACAGGACTTCCATCCTTATCCGTTCCCTTAATATTGCTTTTCGTTACAGGATAAAAGACAATCGCCCCTTTGGTTTCAGATAGTACAATACGAGCAAATCTCATAAAGACTGATTTCATCTTAAGCTTACGGACAAATACCTGCTTGAAGTCTTGCAAGCTATCATCATCCATATTATCTGCCGATACGATCATATCCCCACCGAACAAAAAAGCTGCTGCCGTACGTACTATCTTCTTTGGGATATTAGTTACAATCTTAGCAACCGGCACAGTCTTATCTTCCAAACGTTTGGGTTTTTCTTCGCCAGTATTTGGGTCTGTTTCAAACTCTGTATCTGAATATACAGCCACTTTTTTAGGTTCACGGAAACCTACAGAAGTTTTACGGCGGCGGCGTTCTCCGTTATATTCCTCCAAATATTCTTTGGGTTCTCTGTCTTCTATGGTATCTACACATAAATCACTGACTATTCTGGAAAAGTCATTATTACTCAATATTTCGGATATTCCTGGCATATACTTTTCTCTTAAAATATACACCTATTACTTTTTTTAAAGAAAAAAGCCTATCCAACGATATTAGATAGGCTTTTATATAGAGGATTATTACTTTTGGTGGGTGTGGAACATATGCTCCTAACTATAAGGTTCGCCTTGCTTATCAAAGTGTGTCTATTTTAGCCCACTCCCATGTTCCACACTCCGTCAAATAGTCGATATATATTTCCCATAATTCGCCCTCCATTTAATTTTATCAATTTATAAATAGATTTCATCAACTCATACGCCGTTAAACACAGCGAAACACAACCACACCAAGGAGGCAACACGTCTAAACCACTCAAAAGCGAAAGGCTATTTAGCAATCTTCTTATGAATACAAATATATAGCTATTTTTTCAATTACCAAATTATCCACGCCCAACTTTACGAACCGATTTTTTAAAATTGAGACCTATTGATTCTGCAAACTCTGCAAGAATGGTGCATCCGTCCGGTGCATCATCATGGGCATTATCCCCCTCACGCTTATAGTTCGTAAGAGCTTTCATAAAACGTCCGTAGTCAGAGCCTTTAGTGTATTCTGTTTCGTCAAGAAAAGCACAGTGCTTTTTTATCCAGCCGGCTTTCATCAGAATACGGGTTTCCTTGTGCTGAGTAGTAGGACGCGCTTGGATAAGGCATGACTTTCTTTTCGCGGTAACAAGTTTACGCACATTGATAGCGAATATACGCCCACCATTGTTTGCCTCGATACGCAACTGGTCGCATTCCGTATCTATCACCATTTGCGCCAAATTCGGTTCTGTAACTTCCACCGGGTCTTTTGTAAACAACACATCGATAATGAAATATTTCTGACCGAATACCTTTGCAAACGGAGCGCAAAAATCATCATCCCCCTTATCGGCTGTATCACACGCACCGATAACACCATCCGGCTTTTTACCGGCAATATCAGCAAGTTTAAAACGCATAAGGGAAGATTTTGGAAATAATAATCCTTTCGCTTCAAACGGCTCCTGCATATACTCGGCCATCCAAATGCTTTCATCCGTTTCCGAGCGTAATTCAAGATAATACTCCGTTGTATGTACATCTTCACAGAAAGAACGTTCGTTTTCATCAAGAGCCGCAATACGAATGATTTCATTATATTTTCCGGCTTCTTCCAGACGCCCAAGTACATCATTAGCAGACCAACGTGTACCAATGTCAATAAGACAACAGTTACCCTCTATACGAGAATCATGCGTACCTTGTTTCCATGACCATACTTTTTCATTATTGTTATCAGACAAGGCATCCTCCAAGCTCTTGTACAAGTCGTCCGTCATGGCGAGCATGGACGCACCGAAACCGATAACCGTTCCGCCAACACCACCGCCAAAATAAGAAACCTGACGGGCACCCTCAATATTCCAGCTCTTTACATTCTGTTTGTCACCTTTAAGATAAATATCCGGAAATATCTCATGAAAACGTTTGGACTTCACAATATCACGGGCATCATAGGAAAGTTTATTGTACAATGTGTCAGAACAGCAGTTACGCATAACCGATTCTTCCGGAAAATGCCCAAGCATCCATGCGATAAACAAAGATGAGATATAAGACTTTCCTGCACGTGGCGGCATACTCACTGCAAGACGATAGATTATGCCAGCAGAGTATGACTCATATACACGCATAAAAGCTTCTGCAACTTTCTTCAGGAATAAACGCTTTGCAAAAAACTTCGGGTCATAGTATAAACAGAAAGCCCAGAAATCTTTCTGAGCTTCCCGCTTGCGAAGAATTGTTACTGCCTTCGCACGCATTATAAGAATTTCCCGGTTGCTTTTACTCTTGTTCGCCACGTATTATAGCTGTTAATTGTTCATCGGTCATACTTTCAAGTTCATCACCCAAGTTCACATTGGCATCAACTTCTTTGCGGTCACGCCATTTTTCCGGCTGTCGGTTCTTCAACCAAAATATTGCAGCCGTTGTGTCCGGTGGATAATGTTCTATATACTCCTTTTGGTCGGTTATACGCCCGTCAGATGTAGCAAATTTAGTTGCTTTACATGAGTAACCAATAGCACGATTGTACAAGCGAGAAGCTACATTGGCATCAGCCAAGTTCTTTCCTTTTTTTAAGGACTCAAGAAATTCAGGATATTTCTTTTTCCAACTATTGATCGTCTGTTCTGAAACAGAGAAGAATTCAGCAATTTCTTTGTCTGTCGCACCAAGCAGACAGAGTTTAAGAACTTGGTCGGAATACTCTTCTTTGTAATCCGATTTGCGTCCTCTTTTCTTTTTTTCTGCTGAATTCTTCTTTTCTGTCATAACCAATAACTAACCAAAACTGACAAATTGAGACAACTTACATTATCAAAATATAAAATAGAGACTCTTTTTCACCTCTTATGCGCAAATTCTGTCTGTTTACAAATCACAATAAGATAAATCTAATGCCGGATAAGCGTTCTTTATGGCCCTTGTATCACCTTTGTAGAAAACAAGTACATTTTGATGGTGCTTTCCTATCTTACGGCTTTTATTAAATTGATTGCTTACACGCATGGCAAGGCTACCAATCTGGTTAGCTAATATCATCTCATTATAATAAGACAAGCCAGCATCTTGGAATGCTTTTATAGTATCAGAAACAAAGTTATAATATGTCCCTTTCTTATTCCGTACTTCTCCAACAACAAAAACGGCAAAACGGTTCTCTTTCAACATTGTACAACATTTACTGATGATAGTAAAATACGCAGTCTTAAAATCCTTATATTCCATAGTAGATAAATCCTTTGGATTATCAGAATACACTTCCAAATCTATATAAGGAGGACAGCTAAATATCATATCAGCTTCTAACCCTGCAAAATGCTTATCAATATCACAACTATCACCACATTTCCACACCGGACGTTCACTTTCAGGAAATTGAGATTGCATTTGTATTACATTCTCATAATTAGCCTTTATTTGTTCATCGCGTAAATCTACTCCCCGGTAGGGCATCCCCAACTTGGCAGCTACAATTCCACGAACAGAACCACCCGCAAACGGGTCAAGTATTACACCGCCATCAACATTAAACCAGCGATATGCAAGTTCACAAAGAACAGGGTCAAAAACAGAAGTACCATCCATCATGTGAATATTGTTCTCTTTACAATATTCCGCTATCTCATCCCATGATGGGTCAACACCTGTCTTTTCTCTAAGTTTATTTCTTACTTCATAAATATAAGGAGATTGGGCGGAACGACTATATGTAAGTTGTTCTTCTCTACCTACCTCACTTTTTATGCCCAATTCAAGCCATGCACGTTTTCTTTCTTGCCATGCCCCCTGTTTGGTATCTAAAATAGAAAATGGAGGAATTATAAATTTCTTCCTCAAAGAGCCGGCATGTCCTTTATCCTGCTCTTGGGGTTCTTCTATATTTACCTCAAAAGTATCAATATCAAAATTCCAATCAGTAAGTTCTTCCGTACAGAAGTCCTCAACGATAGCGGCAAAATTGAATTGGGAAGAGTCAGAAGTGAGGTTATCGGCCAGGACCAACAACTTTCTCTTCTCATCTTCCGACGACAGGTCAGTTCTTTTAATTGCAATTAACTCCGTACCATCTGATTCAATGATACGCACTTTTAACCCAAGTTCCTGGGCTTGTTCATAGACACCATTCCCGGCAATGACAATATCGTTTTTATCCACAAGAATAGAACGTCCGGCCCCACACTCCGTAAGGCTCTTACGAATAAGACGTTTGTTTTCTTCTCCATGAATACGATAATTGCGGGGGTCTAACTTAATCTCACTTACTTTAGACATAGCAATTTCGTTTTTCGATTAAAATATAGACTCCCCTGCAATTTTCTTTTAGTCCGATTGGCCGCTAATCTGATTTTCTCTCGGCTTCCAACCGTTTCACAAGTACAGCGTTCTCCTTTTGTAGGTTTTCAATCAGATGTTTCTGGTAAGCAATCATACCCTCAACACGTCCGGCTTTCAAGCCTTTCTCATAAGCCGCCTGCAATTTGGGATCGGCATATACATTCTGTCCCATATTATCTTTCCTCCTTTCGTATATTGTATTCACGCATCAATTCAAGCTCTATCTTGGAAGTGGCCAGACATGATGTCTCACCGATAGCACTTTCTATATCGGTCATGAAATCCCGAAGCATGGTAGAGTAGTTCTTTGCCCCCTCGTTCGTGATACGGGTATAGGCTTCTGAAAAGTCCCTGCGTGCGGCGTTCAAATGTTCAAGTACTGATTGTAATTGCGGGTCTATTGTAATTGGTTTCATAGTGAGTTCTCCTTTCTTCTGTTTTCCTGATATTTTCTTCGTTCTTCGTTTATTTTCTCATTGATAAATTCTTTTCCCTTGGGAGTCCATACCATATACTCCCTCGGCTCTTCGTCCGGATTAACAGGTTCATACACCACCGTATATGTATAGCCAAGGCCGATGAGCGACTGGTTTAGTATCCAGCGTTGTTTGTCACGGTTGTATCCTGTATTTCCATGTATTCAAGGAAGTCATTCAGCAGACGGGCTTCCGTGTGCAACTCTTTTGCCATCTGCTTCACCGTATAATACTTCCGTTGGCGGGGAGAGATACGAGGTTCTTCCACTATTACATTGGCAGGCGGCAACAGTAGCATGTCACGCTGTCTGTTCAGTTCTTCCTGCATACGGTTGATTTGCGCTGCCATTGTCTGGGTAGTCTCCACCAACTGCTTCAACATGGTAGTATCAACGGACGAAGGAAGGGAACGGGTATTCCGGATGGTTTGCTCCATCTTGTTGAAGGCATCGATATAGTCCAGTTTGAATTGGAGTGCCTTTTGTCCGGTAAAACCCATAGCCAAGAGAGTGAATCCGTCACGGTTCATGATGTACATGGGTCGGTCTTTGCACTGAATATCAACATAATATATCTACAAGATTTTTAATCTTTTTCATCAAATCATCATGTCGTTTCCCGAATTTCTCAGCCACAAGCACACTATTAGTTAAAGGTTGCCCTTCCGAACCTTGAAATACTATATTAGTCATGATAAACCTCCTTCCTTGCAGAGAATATCAACACGATTGAAGAAACAAACCAGCCCATGCTGGCAAAGAGAGGGAACAGAATATCGGCGAAACCCGATACGATTAAAGCGGTAAACGCTATACATACATTCACAAGCCGGAGAACAAGACTTGTGGTTACACGATGCCCATTGGGTGTGGGCGCACCTTGGATTGAAATAGATGCCATGATAGTCAATTTTGGCATTATAGAACAGAAAAACGGCTGTTCACTTCCCGTTGACTATCACCACAAGGGCTGTGGGCGCATTAACGCTCCACACGGGGTTAAACAGCCGCTATATTATATGTACAGCGTACTTACAAGCATAAAAAATGCCTGCAAATTGGCAGGCTTCCGCTTGCCCTTGTGTATGATAGTCGCTGCAAACATACCTACTTTTTCCGAATTACCAAAGAAAATGCTCTTATTTTCATCAAAACAGTGGCAAATAAGAAATTCATGAATCTTTTTTATCTTCATCCTTTCTTTCTTTGATATCTGTATTAATAGTAAAAGAAGCGAAATTATAGATGCTTATCGCTATATCCTTCATTATCCATATTGAGAATAAGATGAAATATAGTGAGATGACTAAAAGAACTGCATTGATAATACTAGGCGGTATTATATGAAAAGGCATATTCACAGTCCCTATACTATTCATTATTAGAAGATAAAGAACTCCCAAACAAATAATCTTTATTGCAGCAGCAAAAGATGAGTTCAACCCATTCAGTAGCTTGTTTCCTTTTGCATTATGCTTCATTTTTTCACAGATTGGAGACCAATACATCGACATTAATATAGCATAAGCAGCCAAAAGGATTGACAACATTACAGGAACTACACTCAATCCAATTGTGATAACCTTAAACAGTTCAACAAGCATATCTTTCTCTCCCAAATAGCTAATGGCAGTTATAGTAACTGCTGCCAGCAATGGGAAAATTGAATCTTTAATCAAATCATGATTAGTATATGATTTGAACACTGAATCCCATCCAAATATTGAGTGTTTCTTTTCCATTTTTATTCTGAACCTTTATATCTTGTAATAACTTCGTTGTATATAGCCATATATATACTACCGATACTACTGAATCCGACTTTTATCTTTTCAATGTAATTCTCGGTACGTATTCTATGATTTTTCCTTTTGGGTTTACTGCCTTTTTTCTTTCCAGGTATTAATTGGTAACCAGTAATTTCGGCAGAACCATTCCCCATTTTAGTTACAAGGTTAATCAAGGAATCAACCATTCCTCCCTTGCTTAAATTTAAATCTTCATTTTCAGCCGATGATATATCCATATTTATTAAAGCTATATTATCATCCTTTGCCAAATCATCAAAAGTTTCTTCAAAGCCTTCTGTATTATCTTTATTACTATAATTCAAAGTAAGTTTTACACGGTTAATATTAAGTTCTTTATATGCTTCTGTTATCTCATCTTTTGATGTTACAAAATTAGAATGTATTTGTTCCGGCCCCAATATTTTTTCCGAAGCAGCATCAACATACTTCTTAATATTTTGAATTGTAATTTCGCTACCTGACATTAAACACAGTTTGTGTACCTCAGGAATAAAATAGACCGTTGCTTTCTTCGTATTGGCATACAAATCTTCATCACTCTCTCTGCTTTCAATCATTTTGCTTTTTTGATTGAACCATGCATTGGATCTGATACCCATATAAGTAACAATTGTTCCTTCATACATGTTCAAAGTTGCTAGTTTTTCAAATCGTAATAGCTCTATATAATGATCTCCTTTTAATGGAATAACATGATCAAAATATACCATCTTTTCAAACAAATCCACATACGACTTCGGTGCCTGATTGTGTAATAAAACAATGTTCAACAATTGCATGGTTTTTGACTTCTGTTTTTCAACAGTTTTAAATTCTCTAAATTTTGTTTTCATAGTTCTAGATATTCACGTAGAGTGCGCCCACAGCCGTTATAAAGCTGAAACCGATTTTACGGTTTACACTCTACATGAATAGATTATAACATTATTGGGCATCGCAAATATATGAATTTCCAATAATTATGAACTATTTTTTACTTAAAATATACATTCACCATTTATTTTCTTTCGAATCAGTTCCTGTACTTTGTTATAGATTTCATAAAGCTGCTTTAAAGATTCCTTTCCCGGCCAGTCCGAAAAATTTGCATCTTCAAAAAAACGATATTCAAAGACCCTTCGCGCCAAAGGGCTCAAGTCCAGATCCTGCAATACATCGCGTACTTGATGGAAACGACTAAGAAGAAGTTCGTTCTTATCGACAGACTCTTCTTTCACATCCTCAATTTCCAGCCGTGAATAATCCACGTTCTGATCCACCGGCATTGGACGATATTTGCTCCGATAAGGTGAAGTGTCTGAAGTTACATTCAGTTTTATCATCTTCAGCACAAAGAAATCCAACTCCGTACAACCGTTTTTCTTTGCGGAAAGAAGCTGCTGCAGTTTAGTATCATCCTTTTGCAGCAAAGAACAAAGCACCTCATTCAACACATCGTTAGCCTCATCCGGAATACCGGCCAAGCCACAATGATAGACCGCATAGTCCAACCAGCGTTCATATCTCCGTCCTATATATTTTTCTATTAATGCACTTGCCATAAGCTATAAAGTTGTTATCTTTGTGTGTTTTAAGAAAGCTTTATAGCTTATTGGCGGTCGGTAGTGGTGTATCGGCCGCTTTTTTTATGCCTTATCTTTCTTCAATTCCGCAATATGGATAATCCCAAAAAGACAGTTTCCCTTTCACGTTACTTATAGGCTTATCAAAGAGTATAGCATCTTTCAATACCCAGTTATAAACTCCTTTCTCAGCCCAGATAGAAGAATGATTCTGTACACAATCCACTATCTTAACGCTACCGATAATGGAGCCTGTACAAAAACTAAAATCTTTCCACTCTTTGTTTTCCGGTAATGCCAATAACTGCTCATTAGTAAGTATTGAATCATAGAAATTATCATAATTCAAAGGTTTACCGCTTGAATGAATCAGTACCCTCTGCCCTAAGTATTTCTTAGGGCAGCTCCAAGTACGGTTCTCAATGTCTTTAATACCATGGACTATCAAAGAGGCCCACGGCTGCCTGATAGATATCGCTTTCATAATTTTGCTATTAGATAATTTAAATACCAATACAATCCAAAGTAAAACATCGTACAAACAATCACAGTAGCCATAATCCAAAATGCTAACAGCCTGTATCTTTTATCTTCTTCCATCCGTAAAGTGTTTCATTCTCCATTTCTTAAATTCATGCTCACGTTCCGATAACCGTTCACAGGTCCTATCATAAGGGTCTGATTTATATCTGGAAGCTTCATTTATAGATTCTTCCTCGGCTGCACCACAGCGTTCGGAAAAATACCTGCGAAACCACCCAAGTATTATCTGCCCGTCCAATCGGTCATATAAATTGCCGTAATAGCCGCTTTTGGCGCGCTTAAAGAGCAAATTTATATCTGCTATAGTCAGAAACTTATAATCCTGTAAGATTATCATGGCAGTTTCAAAAGTTTGGGCATCCGTCATCTTCTTGCCTACATTCACAAACTCACGCAGATTTACAATCCATCCTTCCAAATATGCCTGAAGGCAATCATAACCGTATGCCTGCTCTACTTCTGATAGGGAAGGCGTGTTACTCTTGAATACAGCCGGATAAGAATTAATCGCCCTGCATGCCACCTGTACCGCCGGAACCGAGAATTCTTTCAAGAATGTTTCTTTTGTAATCGTCGCTAACATTCGAGTTTCTCCCGGCTGCCGTACCGCCACCAGTTGTCTTTCTGTATTTTCCATCTTCCATATCCTTTTTTGCCCATTTTCGGAATGTCAAATTTGCGCTGACGTATTTCTTCAACAGTTCACGGTAATTGTGCATGGAGCGCAAAGTATTCTCGATTACCTCAATGGGGAAATCTTGTTTTATCCGTTCAAACTGGGTTTCTGTAAACGGCTCTTTCAATTTACCCACATTAGGAGCGTTTGCATCAATCCAAGCCTTGAACTTTTTAAAATTCTCACTCTCGGGGGATGGGGGCTCCTCGCGCGTGCGCGTAATACTCCCATCCTCTCCTTTACTCTCCTTTCCTTTCCTATCCTTTCCAGCAGGAACATTCTCTACCGTTCCCGATTCTTCGGGAATATTCCCGAATGTTCCCGAATTTCCTGTTTGAGCGGAAAGAAGAGCCTTTTCTATAACTTCTTCTGGAATTTTTGACTTTTGCGGTTTGTCGATGCGTTCGCTGGAAAAGTCCATCACGTAGTAGCTTTTGTTCTCGTATGTAAAAGGTACAAGGACGGAGTTCTCAATCAGCTCTTTCAGCCACCCAGAAACCTGCTGCTTACGAATGTCTTCGCGGGCAGGAAAAACTTTCGACTTAATGATAACCTCATTCGCAAGAATGACGCCACTATCATCAGCAAAGTTCTTCATGCCGATATAAAGCAGACAAGCAGGAAGAGATACATTCGAAAATCTTTCATCTTCCCAAAATTCCGGAACTATAGTTCTAATTCTTGGCATTATTACACTATCTAATTATGCGACCTTCTTTAGACACTTACGTATCAAATTCATATTATTATTCACCAGTTTTACTATGCTATCATGGTATTCTGTGTTTTTATTGCAGACACCACGAGATTGGACGATACTGAATGTCTTTAAATTAACTTCAACCGTTTCAATATGCTTCTTGCCTATCCGGGCAGAAAGGATAAGAGAATCCTTCTTCTTGAAATATTCATTTGAAAAGACACAATGGTGCATGATTTCTCCTTCCTGCTGAAATTCCTCAAGGCTTTTCAACGGTATCACTACTATCTTGCCATCCGACAGTTTCAAATCAAAGAATTTCGATTTCTCTTTAATGTAGTCTTCAGCATACTTCTTAAGCTCAAGCAAGCGCTGCATATCACGGGCCTTACGCGCCTTTTCATCATCACGTTTTTTCTTTGCCACATATAAATCATGGGCCTTTTTCAAATTCGCAGGACAAACATAATAAGCATTATGCAAGTCTTTATGATAGCGTGTAAGCAAATTCAGATAATCAAACCACATCGGAACGTCCTTTATTTTATACTTATTCCGAAGACAGATTTTTATAGATGGCCAATAGTCATTAATTTTATAACGTTCCATATGCCAATAACCCAACAAATCATATCGCCTTGCCTTAAGAAGCGTTTCAAGCTTTGGATTAGCAGGAATAATATTAATTGCATCAAGAAATGACAGTCCATGAAACCTGTAATCTATTCCCATTCTTGTATATTGCGGTTTGAATACAGAATCCGGATGGTACTTATCACAGTAAACATCATTATCTCCGATACTATAATACGATCCTACAGTCTTGTTACGAATTTCAAAATTTCCACACCAACCACTACAGCCTGTATTTCTTGTAAGAGCCATCACTTCCCGTTTTCCATCGTCTTTAATCCAATGTTGAAGCACTTCCCGAATAAAATAATGAGGTTCCCTGCCTTCACGATAATAAGCATATAGTTCAAAGCATCGGATAACCTGGAACTCTTCACATATATCCGCCTTTCCTATTCTTATAAACTGCTTATTAGTACGTTTCCTTGACCATTCTATTTTTAAGGATGCACCGCAATGAGGACAAACGGCACGCTTGCGCTTTACAAGTTCTGTAGAAAAACGTTCTCCACATTCCATACATACGACACGGGACTTGGTAGCATATCCTATATGGTCCAGACAATCATTATTAGCCCACTCAGCCATCATACTTTCTATATCGGGTAGCTGGCTACTCAAACCAACTACCCTAAACTGTAATTTCGTTCTCGGTTTCATAATCCTTCAAATAATGAGAATTGCAAAGAAGATGACTCGTTTTTCTTTCCCTTACGTCTGCTATTCGTTTTTTCCGGGCGACCTGTTTCTTTTTGAGGTGCAGCACCCACATCACTTTTAGGTGCCTGAGAAGTGACTGCTTTGTAATTGGTCTGCTTACTAACCTTAATGTCATCTTCATCATAGTAATGTACTGCAAGACTGAAAACCTCATCGTCAGACATACATACGGCATTACCGCGTTTCTTTGCCTCACTAAGAATATAATCAAAACATTCGTTTATATTCTTATTAGGTTTCGCATATACACTAGCGAAAAGAAGGTCATTCTTCGCCCGTTCTTCCAAATACGATTGGATGATCTGTTTGGGTGTCTTAGTTTTTTCCATAGCATTAATTATTTATAGACATCGGCATTAATAAGTAAGTAAGGCTGCGTTCTTCTTCATCGCAGCGAGATAAGACAGCCGCTCTTGACGGATCCGTCATGGATATGGATATGTTTTCTGAAGGAATACTGTTCACAAGCTCTATCAAGAAACCACTCTTAAATCCTATCTCAATGGCTTCACTTCCATTCTGCAAAATCACAGTTTCTTCCGCCGACTTGGAAAAATCGAAATCATGGGCAGTTATAAGCAGAGAACTCTTATCGAATTTTAGGACAACCAAAGAAGAAGACATATTGCAGAATACCGAAACACGCTTTAAAGCCGCCAATAAGTCATTTCTTTTCAAAACCACTCTCTTGGACTGATTTTGAGGAATGACCGCACGGTAATTGGGGTATCGTCCTTCTATCATTCGGCACACAAGGCGATAAGAATCAAAATCAAACTGAACATTAGTTCTATTCACTTTCACTTCCAATTCCATGCAATCTTCCGGAACCAGATTGGAAAGCAGTTTTGCAAACTTGCTCGGAAGAATAAATCCGGCGCGTTCCTTACGTGTATATGAAGCCGGAAGTTCAACCATTGCCAACCGACTGCCATCCGTGCCGACATAGGAGGTCTTTTCCAAATCTATATCAAAATAGACTCCGTTCATCGTAGGACGAAGTTCGTCATTTGCACTGCAGAACTGGACTTGGCGAACCCCATACAGCAAATCGTTACCTGATAGCATAAACGAATGACTACTATCATCAATATTCATTTCCGGATATTGCTTGCCATCCTCAATAGGCATAGTGAATTTTCCGTTTGCGTACTTGACTACCATTTCCTTTTCATAAATGGAAATGGTTAAAGGCTGTTCGGACATTTCTTTTAAACCATCCAATAATGTCTTGGCACTTGCCAGAAAAGAACGGTTTACGGAATCCGCCTTGCCATCCACATTGGTAGATATGCGGCCACCTTCCTCACCGGCCGTTACTTGAATAAAGCCTGATTCGTCTATGACAAACAAAAAATTGTCATAAGCCGGCAATGTGTTCTTTGGCTGAATGATTCTGCCTACTGATTTCAGCTTGTCTAATAATGCTGTTTTTGAAACAAGTATTTCCATGTGTCATTTGTTTTATGGCACATAGCAAAGAGAAGAATGTGTTAGAAGTGAAAAATGCTGTTTTCAATATGTTATAAACAGCAAAAGCTGGATAAATATAGTATTTTATCCAGCTCGTAACCAATTGCTCGGTGCAAATATAGAAAAAGTCTATTTCACAACAAACTTTTTCAGACTTTTTTTATTCATTTTTCTTCAAAAGGTCCAAAACAGCCCTATTTGCCTTGTCGCAAATGGAATAATCAATATCAATATAGATATCCGCCATTTTAAAATCATTGTTCACGTGCCCAAGGCAAAAATCAACATCCGCTTTGGCTATCCCAGCTTTATTTCGCGCCAGACTGGCCCAACTATGCCGGGCCCAGTTAGTCGTGATACTGAAGTCTAAATTCAAATTTTCACAAATATCTTTCAGACCCTTGTTTACCGCACGCATAAAATTATTCAAGTTGCGATAGTTTGTGTGAAAATACGACAGAAAATATCCTTCGGAATATCTATCCAACAAGCAGCGAAGCTCTGGCTCTATTTTAATAGATAGTGGAATTTGTTCATAATGTTTGTCTGTATTAGTTTTAGAACGCCTATATTCTATCCTTCCTCTGCACTCACCCGAAAGACGATAGAGGTCATTTATATTAATACCCATCATATAATACATCATCATAAAGACATCTCTCGCCATATTAGTGCGTTGTTTGTCTGATTGAAAATCACGTATTTTTCTTATGATTTGCAAGGGTATGCTTTTTCTTTTACGCCGATATATAGGAATAGACACTTTCTTAAAAGGATCTCCTGGTATTCTTATAATATCATGGTCCTCGTTATTATATACCAACTTCGCTTTGTTATATAAAGCACGTATCCCTCTCATATAGTTACTAATAGTTCCTGGCTCCAATGGGTGCCCTCCCGGTCCTTTAACAGAAAGTGTCTGGATCATCCCATTCAACATAGCGGACGTAAGAGACTTTACATCCAGTTTATCTTTCTTTATATACCAACATAAACAAGCCAATGATTGTGCATACCATTCCGCTGTCTTTGGTTTGGATATATTAACTATAACTCCTTTTGCAAAAGAAACAAAATCAATAAACTCTGAATCCGGAGCAACCATCCTAAGTATTTCCGCTTTTAATTCAGGACAATCCATTCTTGTTGTTCTTGAGTTGCCCAATCGAATATATGCGCCACGATATTTTTGTATTAACCCTGTTATTTCATAGTTTAAGTTTTCATTATCGCCAGACAGTGACGATATTGTACCATCCGCATTCATGAAATCTGGTTCTATAAAATATTCAGTAGGGATATACTGTGCCGAACCATTATGATAGATTCTAACTTTTATATTGGTAGTCCCATCTTTTTTAAGATGTCTTCCACCATGAAAAATCACTGCTTTAAATGTTGCCATATTATTTTTTTCTTTTGGCAGCATTGCATCGAAATATGTTATAAGATAGTTATAAGAAAATACGCCCTTATTTGCCTAAAAACAACCTCAAATAAGAGATTGTTCACAAAAAAGGACGAGCCGATGCAAACCGCATCAGCTCGTAACCAATAATTTACCTTCTGATAATCAGTATTTTACTACTAATCTTGCTCGTGTCGGGGTAGCGGGATTCGAACCCACGACCCCCTGCTCCCAAAGCAGGTGCGCTAACCTTATTAATATCATTATTAAATAACTGGCATTAAATCGATTAGCTTATATCTACTTTTCGCTTAAATGAAGCGGTTTAACTCTTGGTTTAACTTAGAGGCAAAACAAGAAGTGTTTGACAATAATTTAATAATCTCTTTTGCAGAATAAACCTGCATTGCAAAAATAGCAATTATAAAATGAAGTTTCAAATATCTATATAGTTATTCAAAGTAAGCATAGTACTTTTTTGAATTGGGGTCTATAAAACTAACTTTTACTAAAAAAGGTACTAAAGGAAAAACAGATTTCCAATAATACCTTATTCTGAATAATAGTTGATAGTTTAAAAGTTACTACGTATAATTATTCTTCTACTATATTTTTAAAATCTCCCCATATTGGTGCTGCCCAATATTTAGTTGCACAACCTTTAGGAACGTATAAAGTAGCATTAAAATTAGCAAATGGAGACGAATTACCAAGAGTAGGTGGATTTTCTCCAAGCATATGAATTTCTTGTAATTGAGGACAATTAAAAGCCCCCCAACCTATTTGGGTTACACTTGCTGGAATATAAACAGATTTAATTGGACAATCAGAGAAAGCCCAATTATCTATATGGGTTAGTGAATTACCTTCAAAAGTTATTGTTTCTAAAGATGTACAATGATTGAAGGCAGAAGCTCCAATATAACTAACGTGCGCCGGAATTTGAATAGATTCTAATAGAGTACAATTTCTAAATGAATTCCAGTCTATTGTATAAGTATATTGTGGTAATATAATTTTTTTGATAAAAGTGTTACTGAACGCTTCACTTACTCCGTCTGCTAATCCTTTGGCATTCTTTAAGTCAAGCATTGTTATTTTACCTTTACCACCAGCTGGTTTTAAAACTAAATCTGCTATAAATTTTATATCAGAATAGTTTAGCCTACCCGAAACGGTTAAAGAAGTAATTTGATATTTCTCACTTTCATCAATTAGTGAGGACAGAGTCCCTTCTGTTTTTACTTCAACACTTTTAGATGCAGATTTATTGGTCTGAGTAATAGAAAGTTCCTGAATTAAATCGGAATTTTTATCCTTAATTAAAACTACACCAGTTCGGGGAGTTTCTGTTTCTGAAACACTTATATATAACTTTTGGACTTTAGCTTGTGCATTTTCAATCTTATCCAATTTTATCCAACTATATGTTTTATCAATTACAACCTCATATTCTGTATTTGTGGTAAGTAGGAATATGGCATTTCCACCTTCTTTCGGGAATGTCTCTTGCAGCTTATCTAATTCAATCAAACTTTTAGGAAGTTGCAAGATATGCAAAGAAGGAGCTAATGATTCGGTTACTATTCCATTTTTGGGTATAATGTATATATCACACTCTCGTTTATCATAGTTGAGATTAGGAGCAATGGTAAATTCAATATTGTTAGTTGAAACCGTTTTGGTCTTATTTGAAAATTTAACCCAATCTTGATGCTCTACAGGAATTTGTACATCATAGTCAATATTACTTGTAACTTCAATCTGATAATTTCCTCCGTTACTGTTAGATTTTATTAAGTCTGTTGATAATGAAATTACGTCATTTTGTTTCTGTTTTATTGTGAATGATTTGGATATATCACCAGTGGTTATTGTTATAGTCGCACTTCTTTCTTCTCCGCTTGTATTTTGAGCAATCATTAAGCGAACATTTGTGAATGCAGACATAGACATATCGTTTGTTATATCCGTTGAAGCAGGATGATATTCGCACCAATCTTTTTGGCTATCATTATAGTTGATTGTAGAAGTCCAACTTTTGTTAGCTGTTACTGTGATTTCAAAATAGCATTGAAATGGAGAAGCTATGATACCTTCTGATAGGAAATTCTCCGCTTGTTGACAGTCTATTTCCAATAATGTAGGAATTTCTTCTTCTGAACTACAAGAGCTAAACCCTGCGCATACAGCAATCAATAATGAAGCTGCCAATAATCTAAATGTTTTCATTATAATTTTATTTTTGTATTAATAATCGGTTAGTATTATCCTTTGACTGCATAAACAACTTTATAAATCAAAGCGTCCAGCCAATTTGCCACTAATATAATTTTAACCGGAGAATGCACTTTTTTTAAGCGAACAATCTTTCTTCCTTTATTCTCTAAATTCTCATAACGAACAATTTCAGTTCCATTATAAATCAAGAGAGAAACATTTTTAAATTTCATTGCAGTAGCATCCCAGTATATGGCAAACTCTTTTCTGTCAAAGATTCTATGTGTTTGCTTGTAGTTGGACGATGTTTCTTCCGTCCTCAATATCATTCTTTTATAATTAATAGTGTTATTCAGTCTATTTAATTCTTCTTCCTCTCGTCTGCTTTCTTGCTCAATCCATTGTATTTCATCACGCAGTTTTTGTTTATCCATTTGCTGTGAGTGTAAATATTTACGCAGTAATTTCTGTCGCAGCCACATAATAATCTTACGATAGACCAAGAAATATAATAGACAAAAGATTATAGGTGGAACAATTACCCAAGCACTATCAGTTGCACTATTATAAGCTAAAAACGTCATTCCCACAGTAAAGGCTATTATGACGATAGAACCAATTATTTGAGCTATTAGAAATGTCTTGTGTTGTTTTAATATAGCTTGTTCTTTTTTTCTTTCAGCCTTTTTTTGTTCTTCTATTGCTCTATTAATCAATTCTTCTTGTTCTCTTTCTCGTTGTCGCTTTTCTTGCTCTATGCGGTATTGTTCTTGCTGCCTTTGTTCTTCTTCAATTCGTTTTTGTTGAGCTTTTTGCTGGGCTAATGCAATTCTTATCCGTTGTTGTTCCGCTTCTACTTTTTTACGTTCTATATTTTTAAAGTAAGCACTTAATTCCGTTAGAGATTTTGGTTGAAAGGATTGGCTTTGCTGTTCATCTATCATAAAAGCATATCTGTTTGTTCCGTCTTGTTGCAGTGCAAATATGGTTTTATCAAAGAATGAGGGATGAAGCATATAAGCCTGCCCCTTAAAAGAAAGAATTATAGATTTATTGGTTGAAATATACTGCCAAGTTCCATTAGTAACCTTACCATTTATGGAAACAATAAGAGAGCCATTTTCTTGAAATATATATAACTCTTTATCTCCGGTGTCATTGAAAGCCAGCCAAGATTTATTGCATAATATGGTTTTTACATCCAAACTCTCACTGAATCTGTTGTATTTGTTAAGAATATCCAACAAGTAAGTTTTCATATTTGCACCTTTAAGCTCACTTGTTCCCTACGGTAAGCCATAAATAAAAAAAGATGTGGGAACACTATTTGCTTTATCCTTGTAACTGGCTCTCGCATTGCCTTTGCTGTGGATAAAACAATAGCGACCCACACCAAAGGGCATATAGAAACCTCACAAAAATGAGGTAGGTATATATCCAAGTGCGGGTGCTACTGCTATCATCTTCACAGCGTTTCAAATTTGCGAGATTTGTTACAAGAAGATAATTTCAATAACACCTTTCGTTAAATATGTCCTTCCAACTCCCTAACGCATTAGTTCATTGGAATTGGTGCAAAGATAACGAAAGGTTTTAAATCACTAAGCATGGAGTGAGGATTAATAGTGAATATCCTGCCTTCAAACATGAATTATTTTAAATCAAGAGTATTCAAGGGAATATAAATCAAAGTTTTTATCTGTTGTGTTAAAAAACGGCTTGTTGTTTTGTTATGAACATTTGTTCATTATATTTGCAGTCGAAAACAATAAATATTCAATGTCACCACGTCCAAAAAATATCCGTAAAGTCAATAATATGCCTTCTGTTGCAGGTTTTAAACCGATAGCCTCAAACATTTGTCGCAAGGATGCTATATTCTTGCATTTCGAGGAATATGAAGCGATACGGTTATGTGATTATGAAATGAAAACTCAACAAGAGGCTTCTGTTTCAATGGGGGTATCACGTCCTACTCTTAGCCGAATATATACCAGTGCAAGGCAGAAAATTGCCCAAGCATTGGTGCGTGGTGTTGCTATAATGATAGAAGGTGGAGTAGCGTACACTGATAGTGAATGGTTCCATTGCGGAGTATGCGGTTTTGTATTCAATAATATCAAACCTGCACTTAAAATCCGTAAAATGGAATGTCCAGTGTGCCACTCTAACGACATAAGCATTAGTAATATTAACATTAATAAGAATGAGATTATGATGAAAATTGCAATTCCAACCAGAGAAAATGCAGTTGACAACCATTTCGGTCACTGTGAGTATTACACAATCTTGACAGTAGGGCAAGACAATCAGATTCTAAGCAGCGAGACTATTCCTTCTCCACAAGGATGCGGATGTAAATCCAATATCGCAGGAGAATTAGAAAACATGGGAGTCAGCGTCATGTTGGCAGGGAATATGGGGCAAGGTGCTTTGAATGTACTTACAGCCCATCATATTAAAGTAATAAGAGGTTGTTCCGGTAATATTTTGGATATTGCCACTGACTACTTAAACGGGAAGCTTACAGATTCGGGAGTGGGCTGCTCATCCCATGAACACCACCATGAATGCCATGGACACAATCATAAAGAATGATGTTTAGGAAGAACAAAATGCTACTTAACATTGTCATAGACTTTGTTATGCTGACAGCAATGGCATTGGTGAGTATAAGTGGCTTCATTTTGGAAATAGTCATTCCTTCTCGTCATGCTGTCAAATTTCAAGGTGCTACCCCATGGAGTTCACAATTATTGGGCTTTGGAAGGCATGATTGGGGCAATATTCATTTGTGGGCAGGAATTGTGTTGGTCATTCTGCTTGCTATTCATATTTTATTACACATAAACATGGTATCGGCTTTTATTAAGAAGAAATGCCCGAACCATATACTACGAGTATTGCTTTATATTTTATTTTTAATGCTATTGATAATGACAATAGTGCCTTGGTTTTATTTATGCTATTAATAACGGCAAGTCAATCTATCACTTTATATATTAGAGATAGGTTGGCTTGTCTATTTATAAAAACTGCCATTATTTCTCCGGCTGTTTTTTAGGTAGGACAAATTTAGATTGGGGTATATAAGACTGACCTTGTTCTAAATTTGTCCTGCCTTTCAAAGTGACTTCACGACATTAACCCTGCTCTGACAAGCAATCTCTTGACTTGTGTAATCTGAAACTTGCATCCTTTAGATGTAACGAAGCCTTGCTCATTTAACAGACAAGTCATTTCGGATAATGATTTGCCTTGCATTGACAGTGACCGTAACAGTGCTATCGCTCTCATGTTATTTGAATTGTTATCCGCTTTAGCCTTGTTGGTAACGATACTATGCTGAACGGCTTGTTCAAATTTATTCATCAAGTTCTCCGATTTACCAAGCTGCACACCCCTTGCTTTTTTGGCTTGAAGTGATTGTTTGGTTCTCTGACTAATCAGCCCTGCTTCATATTCGGCTATGCTACTGATGATATGCAGAATTAATCTGTTGGCTTGTGGAAAGTCACAGAACACAATCTCAACATCACGCTCCAACAGCTTTGAAGTAAATGCAACATTTCTTGACAACCTATCCAATTTGGCTACAATCAGAATAGAATTTGTTTTCCTGCACATCGCTAAAGCTGCAAGGAGTTGAGGTCTGTTAGATTTCTTCCCACTCTCCGTTTCAATATATTCAGCAAGTATGGGTTTATTCTTTACATGGTTGTGTATAATCTCCCGTTGTGCTTCTACACCAAGACCGGAGATTTGCTGTTTCATGGTGGATTGCCTTAAATATGCTATGTATGTCTTCATAATTCACAATTATTAATAGTTGGTTACAAGTGCTGAATGTTCGTTCAGCTTATGTAAGTAAGGACACCCAACTTAAAAATTGAATGTCCTTTTTTAGGATGATACTCTATAACTGTCCTTCATCAGCAAAGCTGTAATATCCTGCATCTGTTAATATGAGGTGGTCTAAAACTTTAATCCTCATAAGTTGGGCTGCATCCTTGACCTGCTTAGTAATCTCCATATCCTGCCTGCTTGGTTCCAGACTACCGCTTGGATGGTTATGTGCAAGAATGATAGCTACTGAATTGGTAAGCAATGCAGCTTGTAGAATTACTCTTACATCAGCACAAGTTTCAGTAATTCCACCCTCTGATATGAGAGTATAGCCTAAAATTTGGCTGGATTGGTTTAGAAATAAGACTTTAAAATATTCTTTGTAACAGATTGTGCCTTCCTTATATGTAGGAAGCAAGTATCTATAAGCATCTTCCGAACTATATATTTTACTCCGGCTTTTTGATGTGGATTTGTAAGTGAGTTCCACTTCTCCAACAGTATAGTCTATATTCATAATGTCAAGTATTAAAATGGTCTATCACCATATTCATAAACAAGAATTGAATTGCATACCCTATCATAGAATGAGAATCCGCAACAAGTATGGAAGTAGCTTTCATAAACTGCTGCATATTCACCATGCAGCCTGCTGTTCCTATCCAAAAATGAATCAAACTTATGCAGCCAATATTTAAGTGCTTGCAAGCGTTTGATATATTGCAGATTGTTTTCACAGTAGCATAGTCTTTCTTGTAAAGAGGTGATATGATTGATAGCATTTTCAATTTTAGATTTATCCATAATGTCATAGAATTTGTAAAGTGTATAAATAGAAAAGGACACCTAACAAAATAGCTGTCCTTTTGAATATTACCGTCTGTCCTCTTAGATAAAAGGCAGATATATATCATCCAATGCACCACTGTCAATAATCTTTCTGCAAAGTTCATGTGAGGCTTGATTTCTGAGGTCTGTGCCATAATTATCATCGCCTACCATTTTAATGATTGCAACAATGGTTCTCATCAACTCTTGTTGTAGGGTGCGGTGATAGTGACTTACACCTTCAGCAAATCTTTTTGGATTCCAACTCATATCATTAAGCGCACGTTCTAATTCTTGTGCAGCTTTGTATTCACGAGAATTTTGTAATTCCATAGTTTATGTAGTTTTAAATAGTTCATAAAATAAAGAAAGGACAACTAACTGAATAGCTGCCCTTTCCTCTGTCAATCAACAATCCACTCAGCCCAAGAACCAAGCGTATTTGTTATCAAGTCCTTGCAGGACGTTGTTTATTCCTACACTGACTTCCGTAGCGTTTACAGCTCGTTGCAGATAAGTATCAATGTAGCTTCCCTTGTTGGCCTGCGTCAAAAGATTGTGGAAATCGAACATTGATATGGTGTTGTCCTTTACTCCGAACACTTTGTTGTGATAGTAGTCGCGACAAACAGAATTAATCTGGCTGTCCGTAATCAGAAGTCTTGGAATAGCTTTCTGCCTTGCAGGTGACAATGCTTGAAACATTCTCATCCGTCCGACAATCTGTGCAAATTGTGTCTCGGACAATGAGGTGTTGGTAAGTGACTGCATCAAGTGGATTTCTTTTGCAGGATTGAAGCTGTGGAACAATTCAAGCACGTTTCTGTAAAGTTCGCTGATATTGGTCACTTCCATATTGAACTTGACACCTTCTCCCGTTAAAATTTGATTGCTACAAATTCTAACTCTCCAGCCTACAAAACAAGAGAATTTCTCCAAGCCTTTGGATGCACGATAAAGGTTGAGGTCTGAATAGTTCCTCACCCCACCGATGCACAGTTCAAGCCTTTGCCCTCTTATCGTTTCGATAATGGTTGGAATGGTAAAGGCAAATGCAAGACGCTGGTAGAATTGTGTCTTTTCACACTCCAACAATTCCGATGCTTTCTTGCCCAAACTTTGAGGTGTTCTACCACGTACAATGTGTGAAACTCTGATGTCCGGCTCGTTCACCCTTTCACCTGCATAGAATGAGCAAGCCGCATCATGCACACATGAAATAAAGTCTTGGTGTGCGATAGTCAATTCTTGGTTAGCCCAAGTTGGAACGACACATTTGTTTGCAAGCTCGTCCATAGTGATTGCATCGGTGTTGGCTTCCAAAAAGTTTACGCTCGGCTGTACAGTTGGCTCGTCTTGGATAATGTCAGCTTCTTCCGCATACTCGCCTAAGTTAAATCTCGATTGGTTCTGTGCCATGATAGGCATAATTTGTAATGCTTCCATAATGAATTTGAATTAAATGATTATTGATTGAATGGATTTAACAAGAACAAACCCTAAACACAAGTGAATTTCTTCGCTTGCATCTAAGGCTCGTTCTATGTCTTTCCCTAAATATTCTTTTAAAAGAAATTCGGAGCATTAGTAAATTATTGCTTGGCTACGGGAATAGGATTGTGAACATATACGCTGCTGACAAAAGACATTCTTTTTCATGGATGATGTGAGGTAATAGTATCATCGTGAAGTAAAGAATGCTTTTTTCTTCCATGGCCATGAGGGGGCATAAAAAGGTAGTGTACCTCCGTTTTTATCATCCGGCACAGCATGGGGGAATGAATTACGACATGGTGACGTGTTCAAATAAAAAAAGAGTCCCCACTTTCATCAGCGGAAACTCTTCGTTTATTAATGATTTGATAAAGCTAAATATTAATGATAGAGTACCTTTTTAAAACAGACCCTATAAAATTAACTTTCATCAAAAAAAGTACTATCCTATATTAATGGTTCTAATATTCTGATAGCTTTTTGATTTCCGATTTTACACTCTTGAATTTTGAAGAAATCTTTTATAGTCATGGCTGTAATCGCATTTTTAGGTGCAGTCTTAACCAATGCGTATAAACGCTTTAATTCTTTTTTGATATATTCACGAGTGTATTTCTCGCCAATCTTAAAGGAGTTTTTAAGGAGTTGAACAAACTCTACTCCGCTTGTTTTTTCTCTGTAGTTTTTCATAATCATGGCTTCTTTGATTTTTTTGAATGAATAATTGTTTACTTCAATAACTTCTTTGCCCACCGTATCGTAAGCATCAATAATAAAAGCATCAACTTGCCTAATGTCACTGATAAACGATTGTGCCAATGGAGATTCTCTGTCATCCTTCAACGATTCCAGTAATTCAACAATACGCTTTCGGCTTTCTTTGATAGAACAGCTCTTATCCATGAGGCTCAACCTTTCCTTATCGCCCAATTTGTAAAACAGAGGTTGGGTCAGCTTCGGTAAGAATAGGCTACTTTTCTTGTATCGGTTCACTACTGAATCAATATTGTTGTAGGCAGACTTAACCAATGCTTCATCAACAAAATTGTCAATCGCAAAATAGTTGGTCTTTCCGTCTTTTAGCATCCGGTTATATGGCAGTATATCCAATGCAGCCTTATAAGCATTTCGGCTTTCCGAAGATGTTGCACATTCATAGAGATTTTTAATAGTCTTGTAAGCATCCCTGCAACCTTTGAGATATTCCTTGATACCTGCTTGGGTGCGTATCGGATAGTTCTCATTGGTATTGACAACATGAATAGCCAAAGAAGTACCATTTCTGAATCGTCCAACTGCTTGTACCGCATCAGTGCATGGGTCAATGATTGTGTATTCTGCAAAATACGGTTCAGTGACAAATACTATATCGGGTTGTTCTTCCAATTCAATATCCACAGCCGTATAAAATCTACAAGTAAACCACATATAAGGCATTTTATGCTTAATATTCCAGTATTCATAAGCTCGTTTAAATCCTTTCTTCTTCAACTTCTCAACACTTTTCTCTGCACAGAATACTGCGGACTCATTTTCAACTCCCAATTTACTCATCAACTGGTGTATCATATCAACGCTGTTGGCAAAGAAACAAATACTGCGTGGCTGCTTTTGTTGTGCTTTTATCTGCGGTAGAATTTCTTTCAATGCTTCCAAGACATTGTTGGTCTGCACAATGCTTATAGGGCGTCTATATTTAAAAGTGGGTCGGATGTCTACTATTTTGAAACCTTGACTTTCAAAACGTGGGTCACTCGGTAGTATGGGAGTGGCTGAGACAAATGCCTTTTCTCTGAATTTGAAGAAATCATCCATAGGAAGAATTATATCAGCTCTGTAATCAACATCTTTTATCAGCTTGTCGCATTCATCGGATAGGAAGAAGCACATATTATATATGTCAAGTTCCAGTTCCTCGAAAGCCCGTTTGATTTTAGCAAATCCTTCGGGAGTGCTTATCAACTTGATAAACTTTCCTGCGGCTAATGTCTTTTCAATATAATCAATGATTCCTTCTGTTGTCACCCCTTGCTTGACACCGAACAGATTGTCATTCTTATGCTTCGGGTCTTTACACTTACCAATAATAGGCGGAACATTGGGAACGATAATAACAGAATGTCGCTTAGCCTTTATTTCGGAGTAGGTTGCACCCAATCCGGTTAATGTCTTGCAAAGGATAGTGTTTGTTTCTATCTGTGGCAGGACTTCTGTCAAGTACTGGATTTTACCAGCTTTTTTATATATGAATTTATATTCTATTTTCATTTTTGTCAGTTTTAAAAGGAGAGAGGAAATTTACACTTCCTCTACTCCGTTTGGATTTAGCGAATTAACTCTTTCTCTTGCAAGTACGAAACAATGTCCTCGTCTCGGTTTACAAAGAAGAAGATGTTGCCGAACTTGAAGTTAGCTACTGCTGTTAGCTGACCTCTACGGTCTCTGAACTCGGGCGTAAACTGAATGTTTACAGCCTTGCTTTCCACAAACAGTTTGAGCATATTCTTTCGATACTCGTTACCGTTGGTTTGGTCTGATTTCTGAACTTCTGACGGCTCTACTTCAAAGTCCTCACTCTTGCCAGTCGAAAGGTATGTCATGAGCCAGTTTGCGGATTTGTCGTTCAACTGATACGCGAAGCGTTTCACGTATGTACTTTCGACCTTTATCACTTCGTAGCCGTCCTCGTCAATGTCGAAAAAGATGTTCAATCTGTCAAAGCGTGACATCATGGACTTCAATTCTTCATGCGCGGCCACATTGTTATATGGTTCGCGGTTACTTGAAACGACACTTTCAAAATTGAAGGTAATCATTTGTCACCTCCTTCCTCTGGATATGGAATATCGGGGTAGATGCTCCAACCAATTCTTTTGAATTGCCATGCAGGTAAGTCATCATCTTCACATGAGAAAAATTGATTCTCATTCAAATCCCAAGATTTCCATACCCTGCATTTAAGCCTCTCTCTGATTTCGGGAAGTGCAGCATCTACACGCTCCACATCAAAGCCTCTTGTGGTGGTTTCATGCCTTTTATCCGGGAATCTTTTCCTCATGGTGCATGCTGCTATCATAAAACGCCATTTCCCGTTTATGAACTCTTGCAATAAGTCTTCATCCCGTTTGGATTGTGAAGGGAATAAAGGCACGTGTACAAAACCTTCCGCATCTTGTTTTATTATGGGGAAGCCTAATCGTTCTATAATATCAAGCCTTTCGTCTTCACTTTTTACAAGTTCGGGAAGCCACTTCAAGTCTTCCAAAGGATTCTTGGGCATGGAAAGTTGGATTTTTCCTTCACCGTTTAAAAACTGCGTTCCATTGTTCCCATTAATAGGGGCTGTTTTCTTCTTCTTTTTAGCCATATTTTAAAAAATTAAAAATTAAATAGCAATCAAAATAGAGGCCTCTTGTTTTTGATTGTGATGCAAAGGTATGATGTTCTCATGAGGTGAATTGGTAAAGAATCAGAGTGTGTTTAAGTGAGTTCTTTACCAATCATTTACCTTTATTTAGCATCACTCCTTTTTGAAAACGATGCAAAAGTAGAATATTATGGTTGGGTAGGGTGGTAAGGAATAGGGCAAATAAAAAGGCAGTTCTTTACCATCGTAAGAGCTGCCTTTTAAGTAGGGATAGTTTGGTTTACCAGAGTTTTGTTCCACCTATATTATAAGGTGATAATTTGAATGTTTTATAATCCAACAGAGCTTCTATCGTATCATATTTTTTAAGGAATGAATGTAATCTGCTTCTTATATTATTTGCATCTGTCGTAACATCATCGGTATCTATCAATTCAATAGCTCTAAGATATGATTCAATTAAATAGGCTTGTGGTCTTGTCGGTACTTTTTCTTTGGTTGATTTTAAATGTGTGTTCTGGAGCAACTGATAAGTCCCCCATATATAGAGAGATTGAATAGGGTCAATCATTTTGTTGCCTACTTTCTTGTTCCCATAGATGAAATCCAATTCATCTTGGGCTTCCTCTAAACTATTTACTCCTAAATATTGATGTAGGTAATCATTCAGCCGGTTCTCCAACCAGCTATTTTTGTTGTTGATAAGTATTGGGGAGTTACCGCCTGCCGCAATTTTTATATCAGTAATAAAGTCTTTCCCATTTTTCTGTTTGGGCTGATTGAGAGCAATGTATAATTTTAGCATATCGGGTCTGACTTCATGGATATATTGTTGATATAGCATATTGTCATTTTCTCCTTCCGATATTGGAACTTCCGTTATTTTGCCCCTGTATAGAAGCGCAGCCATGAACAGTAATGCGCATGAAACTGATTCTTCATTATGAAGTTTAGCCGCATACGATTCCATGATTGTTGCAGGGTTAAAACTGTCTGGAACAGCCACTGCTATATTCTCATTGGTAGCCAATGCAAACTTTACTGCATCCACGCCCCAACCATCATCTGATTTACATTGGTTGGCAAGTTCTTTTTCTTCTTGTGTCAGATTGAAGACTTTTTGGGCATAGACTTGTGTCAGTTCGTTAGATATATCGTCATAGGTGAACCCAAAACATCTGTTCAGTTCTGGATATAGTTTCTTTAGAGTTGGTATATCAAAGAGCACTTCAAGCATAGTCTTATTTTAGTTACCTATTCTGCATAAGTATAATGCAGGTAAGGGAAGTTTAAGTTCTTTTTTTGATTATCCTTCATGTATTTTGAGAAATAAGGGAATAGTAAAGAGGAGTTCTTTTTATATGAATGTTTTGATTTGTTGAGAAACCTACTAATCATTGAATTGACTATTTTCTTATTGAAAGAAGGGGTGCTATTTTCATTAATAACTATTATCCAGTCATAGCATTTATCCATTATTAACCCATATTCGTACCATATTAAATTCTCATTGATTTGTTTTTTAATTAATAGAGGCGCTATTAACTCAAATAGTTCTATCATATTATGTATATCCCCATTTCCACAACCTCCCTCTGAAAACATATCTGAAACTTTTTCTGTTTTTCCGTTTCTAAAACGAAATTCATCATAAGGAACACCTAAAGGATTATTTGCCTGAAAAAGTGTTATAAATGTATTTATTTGTTCCTTTGAGATATTTCTTCTCAAAAAATCCAAAACCTTGAATGTGTTGTCAATTCTTCTCTGCTCATTGTTTAATGAAAAGGAGCGTATGGTTATAACTCCTCCTATTATTCCAAATAGAAAAAGTAGCCATATTCTAAGTTCTTCCCAATTTATAAATGATATTAACTCCTGCATGTTTATATTATCCATCTTGGCATTTTTTTATCATTATGCAAAATTAAAAAAATAATCTCCACCTACATTGCAGCAAATGGAGATTTATTCATTACAGCAAATTCTTCATTGCTTCATCTACTTGCTCGTTGTCGAAACTATCCAAATATATTTGAGTAGTCGCCAAGTCTGAATGTCCCAATGCTTCACTTATCAATGCAATGTTTACTCCCGATTTCTTAAGAACACTTGCGAATGAATGGCGAGCGACATAGGTCGTTATATTAGCTTCAATTCCCAATCGCTTACCGAGTGTCCTTAGAATGTCATTCACCTTGCCACGTATTTTATGAATCCTATTCTGCTTCTGCAAAGCTGTTTTATGGACTTTTACATTCAATATCGGGAATAGATAACCATTATCATCGGTGTATTTTTTTATAATTTGCATAGCTTCTTGGGGTATTCCAATCTTGATTAGCTTACCAGTTTTCTGACGGATATAGTGTAACCTACCATTGACGATATTCTCTTGTGTTAAATTGGCAATATCAGTAAAGTTTATACCGCCACACAGATAGCTGAATATAAAAATGTCTTTACTTAACTCCACATATTTCTTTTGTCCTATCGGTTGGGAAATTTCTGTAAACTTCAACATATCTGTTTTAGCTATGGCTCTCTTTTGAGTAGAAGTGTCGAATTTACTGATTTTATATTCTTGAAAAGGATAATCAGACAAATGGGCACATCTTTCTTTTATTGCTTTATTATATGTGCTTCGTAAGGTACGGAACATTAAACTGATTGTTGTTTCTTTGTTGCCATTACTCCGGAGCCACTTTTCATATTTTTCGAGCCATGCCACATTTATGGTATTAAAGGGTATTTCCAACTTTCCATTAGTAAATCTTTTCAAAGAGTTATAGGAATTAAGGTAAACCAGTCTATTACCACATTTGTTGTTAATCTCACACTGAGCAATTATTTCTTTATAAAAGCAATCTACGGTTTTGGCAACCAGTAGCTTTTCATTTGCTTCAATCAGAGTTGCAGCCGAGTATTCTTTTTGGTCAGACTTTATTTCAAGCATTTTCTTTTGAAGTTCCAGCTTCTTATCAAGAATAATCTTTTGAAGATACTCTAAATTAGGACATTTAGGTTTCGGTTTATTTTTCTGAAAGTCCCAAAACTTGGGATTTACAGATATTCCCAAACTTTGGTATTTCTTCTTTCCGTCTTTACTGATACGAAGCATTAGAGGGTGTTCGCCATTAGATAGGGTCTTGGATTTGTAACAAACCACTGAAATTGTAGCATCCATGTTCATTTTTGGTTTAACTCTCGGTTTAACTCACTCGGTTAAACCAAAGGTAAACCGCCCCATTCGGAGAATAAAAA
>ULVP01039975.1_pt1 | contig 54280 bp, 39 predicted proteins | sample 1959551 | NCBI WGS metagenome assembly ULVP01 (sample SAMEA4835789, study PRJEB28245) | human gut metagenome | biome: gut microbiome; material: fecal sample | place: Denmark | collected 2008 | reverse complement strand
TCCGCTGGCCTCGCCTTCCAGGTCCTCGGCGGCGTCCAGCCGAATCCGCGCGTCGCGCTCGTGCGCGAGGGCATCCGCGAGGCGCTCGCCTTCAAGGCAAACTTCATCCTCGCTGTCGGCGGCGGCAGCGTCATCGACTCGGCCAAGGCCATCGCGCACGGCGTGGCCAACCCGGGCACGGATATCTGGGATTTCTGGAGTGGCCGCGCCAAGCTCGAGAAGACCATGCCCGTCGGCTCCGTGCTGACGCTCGCAGCGGCCGGCAGTGAGACGAGCGACTCCGCCGTGCTGACGAACGAGGACACGATGCGCAAGGTCGGCCTGAACACGCCGCTCAACCGCCCAGTCCTCGCCTTCATGAACCCGGAACTGACCTTCACCGTCCCCGAGAAGCAGCTCGTCTGCGGCGTCTCCGACATCATCATGCACACGCTCGAGCGCTACTTCACCAAGGTCAAGGAAGCCAATGTCTTCACCGACCGCGTGGCGGAAGACCTCATCAAGACCGTCATGGACGCCTCAAAGGCAGCCGTCAAGGACCGCGAGGACTACGATGCCATGAGCGAGATCATGTGGTGCGGCAGCGTCTCCCACTCCGACTTCACGGAGCTCGGCCGCGGCAAGGACTTCTCCGTCCACAAACTCGGCCACGAGCTCAGCGCCCGCTTCGACGCAACGCACGGCGCCTCGCTGACATCGCTCTGGGGCTCCTGGGCCCAGTACGTCTACCAGGATGACACGGCCCGCTTTGCGCAGTTCGCCGAGCGCATCTTCGGCATCGAGACAAGCGCGGGCACAGAGGAAGAGCGCGCCCGCCAGGGCATCGAGAAGATGGTCGCCTACTTCAAGAGCCTCGGCATGCCCGTGAGCCTGCCGGAACTCCTCGGCACCAAGCTCAACGACAACGAGCTCTACAGCCTCGCCGACCTCGCCACGGCCGGTGACACGAAGAAGCTCGGCACCTTCCACCCGCTCAATCGCAAGGATGTCCTCGCCATCTACAAACTTGCCAACAGATAAGAAGCGCACATGCAAAAAGCCCCGGCCCTGGATGAAAATCATCCGGGACCGGGGCTTTCTATGACTCAGGGTTATCGAATTACAGTCACTTCAAACGAACGCGATCATTTGCCAAGAGCAGCCTGACCTTTGTCGAGGAGCTCCTTGCCGCAGTGCTTAACGACGAGGCACGCGAGCGTCATCAGGGCGATGGCGAGCACGAGCTGCAGGCCGTCGACGCCGATGAGGAACTTGCCGGCCATGAGCTTCATGATACCGCCGTAAACGCTCATGACGAGCGCCGTCATCGTGACGATGAACATGAATACCATCGGCACGTAGAGCATCCAGCCCTTGCGGTTCGTCATCTTGAGGAAGACGGCGAGCGAGATCAGGACGAGTGCGGAGAGCAGCTGGTTGGCTGCGCCGAACAGCGGCCAGATATTCATGTAGCCAGCGAGGCAGAGGCCATAGGCGAAGATGAGCGTGAGAATCGTGGAGACGTACTTGTCCATGAAGAACTTCTGCGCACCGCTTGCCTCGACGCCATCGCTCGGCTTGATCATCTCCTGGAAGGACATGCGGCCGATGCGGGCGACGGAGTCAATCGTCGTCATGCCGAGTGCTGATACGCACATCGTGATGAAGCAGGCGGAGAAGCCGGCCGGCAGGCCGAAGATGTTCGTGAAGAACGTGCTGATGCCGACGGCAAAGATCTGGAACGGCGTGCCCTGTGCCATGACACCATTCGAGGCAGCAGCGCAGGCGATGGCCAGAGCGACGACGCCGAGCATGCACTCGCAGAGCATCGCGCCATAGCCTACTGGCAGCATATCCGTCTCATTGGCGACGGCCTTCGAAGACGTGCCGGAGGATACGAGGCTGTGGAAACCGGAGACAGCACCGCAGGCGATCGTGATGAAGAGGATCGGGAACAGCGGCTTGCCATTGACTTCAAAACCGACGAAGGCCGGCATGTTGATGGACGGGTTGGCAGCGAGGACGCCGATGACGCCGCCCGCGACCATACCGAGGAGCAGGAAGGAGCTCAGGTAATCGCGCGGCTCCATGAGCAGCCACATCGGCAGGACGGCTGCGATGAAGCAGTAGCCGAAGACGATGTAGCGCCACGTCGGCACATCGAAGTAGAGCGGGAAGTTCATGCCGACCGCGAACATCGCGATGACGAGCACGACGGCGACAATGAACTTCAGGACGCCGGACGGCTTGACCTTGCTGATGAAGATGCCGAAGCCCATGGCGACGACGATGTAGAGCATGGAAATCGTAGCGGCCTGTGCGCCCGGCGTGTTGAGCGTGCCGTTGGCGCCGAAGCCGTTGAACGTCTTCGCGATGATATCGGCAAAGGCTGCGATGACGAGCAGCGTGAAGAGCCAGCTGAATAGCAGGAACAGGCGGCGTCCCGTGCGGCCGACATACTGCTCAATCAGCAGGCCCATCGACTTGCCTTCATTCTTGACCGATGCGTAGAGCGCCGTGAAATCCTGGACTGCGCCGAAGAACGCGCCGCCGATCAGGATCCAGAGGAAGGCCGGCAGCCAGCCGAACATCGCTGCGATGATTGGGCCGGTCACAGGGCCTGCGCCCGTGATGGACGAGAACTGATGTGCAAAGACCGTGAAGCGCGAGGCCGGGGAGTAATCCTGGCCATCGTTCTTGCGGACAGCCGGCGTCGGAGCCTTCGGGTCGATGCCCCAAGTCTTCGCGAGCCAGCGCCCATAAAATAAGTACGCACACGCGAACCAGACGAGTGCGATACCGACAAGCATTAATCCTGTCATATGAATCCCTCTTTCCTACCCAAATGAAACATACAATAAATCCCGTTCGCAACGTTCACGAACGGGACCCGTTTGTCTCCAGGCAAGATACACGCCGTCGACAAGGTCATTCGCATCGTTGCGATAGACACTTAATGGATAGTTTGTATCTTAGCACTCGATTATATAGTTGTCAACTTGTAAAGGAAAGAAATAATTTTCAGAGTGTTTTCATTTTTGCGTGTTCCTTCTTCCAGACCCAGACGCAGCGGATGCCGGGGTGCATGTGCGGCAACACGAAGCAACGGCTGCACGAGAGGCAGATGGACTTCTCGCCGCCAGAAAGCTCCTTCGTGACGAAATCCGGCTCGGCAATCAAAGCGCGGCCGAGCGAGACGCACGCGATGCCCGCCTCGATGACCGTCTCCATGTCCGCGAGCGAGCGCACGCCGCCGACGAGGCTCAGCGGCATGTCGGGCACCTCTTCGTGCAGGCGCTTGATCTGCGGCAGGTAGTAGAGCGTCGCCGTCTTCGGCTGATTGATGAAGTCAACGCCCGAGAACTCGACGAGCTCGACGCCGAGTGCCTTCGCGCGCTGCAGCAGCCAGACCATGTCGCGGTGATAGCCCTCGGCATCCTCCGCCTTCGTGTCGACATTGACCTTGAGCAGCACCGGGAAGTCCTCACCACAGGCCTCTTGGATGCCGCGGATGATCTCCTCCGTCATGCGGAAGCGGTTCTCGATGGTGCCGCCGTATGCGTCCTCGCGCTGGTTGAACGTCGGGTCGAGGAAGCGCGAGAGCAGGTACGAGTGGGCCGCATGGAGCTGGACGCCGTCGCAGCCAGATTGCTGCAGGCGCTTTGCCGCTTCAATGAAGCACTGCTCGATGTGGTGGATCTCCTCCACCGTCAGCGCGCGCGCATGGCGGCCCTTCTTGAGCGGGCGCGCGACGACGTCGACGAGGTCCTCGTTGTCGATGGCACGCGGGCCAGCGTGGTTGATCTGCGGGATGAAGCGCACATCGTGCGCATGGGCAATCGCGACAGCCTTACGGAACTGGTCCGTAAAGCAGTCCTCGTAGATGTTGACCTGTTCCGGATTGGCGCGGCCTAGCGGGTCTACGCAGCAGTGGCCCGTGATGATCGTGCCGATGCCGTTCTTCGCCAGTACCTCATACATGTTGTATTCGGCCGCCGTCATGTAGCCGTCTTCCCCGGCGAGGAAACTGTGCACAGCCGAGCGGATGATCCGGTTCTTCAGGGCAAGGTGCTGCAGCTGCAGCGGCGTTTCGATGATGCTCATGATAAATCTCCTATGAATCCAAGATAAAAGAAAAGGGCTGTCGTTTGTCAACAGCCTCTTGCTTGTTTGATTACTGGTCGACGCGGCAGATGTCCGCGCCGAGGCCGACGAGCTTCTCGACGAGATTGTCGTAGCCGCGGTCGATATGGTGGATGTAGCCGACCTGCGTCTCACCCTCCGCGACGAGGCCCGCGAGGACCATCGCTGCGCCGGCGCGCAGGTCCGTTGCCTTGACCTGGCAGCCGTAGAGCTTCTCCACGCCCTCGACGATCGAGGTGCGGCCGTCGATCTTGATCTTCGCGCCCATGCGCTTGAGCTCATCGACGTGCATGAAGCGATTCTCGAAGACCGTCTCCGTGACGACGCCCGTGCCCTCCGAGATGGTCATCATCGCCATGAACTGGGCCTGCATGTCCGTCGGAAAGCCCGGATACGGCATCGTCTTGATGTCGACCGACTTCGTGCGGCGGTCGCACGTCACGCGGATGCCGTTGACATCCTCCTCGATCGTCACGCCGGCTTCCTTGAGCTTGGCAATGACCGGCTTGAGGTGCTCGCTGATTGCGTTCTCGATGTAGACATCGCCGCGCGTCATCGCAGCAGCCACCATGTAGGTACCCGCCTCGATGCGGTCCGGGATGATCGTGTAGTCGCGGCCCGTGAGCTTCGGCACGCCGTCGATTTTGATGACATTCGTGCCGGCGCCGCGGATCTTCGCGCCCATGACGTTGAGGTAATTCGCGAGGTCCACGATCTCCGGCTCCTGGGCCGGATTCTCGAGAACCGTCTGCCCCTCGGCCATGGAAGCCGCCATGATGATATTCTCCGTCGCGCCGACGCTCGGGAAGTCGAGGTAGATCTTCGCGCCCTTGAGGCCTTCCGGAGCAGCTGCCTCGATGAAGCCGTGGCCGACGCGGATCTCTGCGCCGAGAGCCTCGAAGCCCTTGAGGTGGAGGTCGATGGGACGCGTGCCGATGGCACAGCCGCCCGGCAGGGAAATCTTGGCCTGTCCGCAGCGAGCGAGCAGCGGTCCCATGATCAGGAAGGAGGCACGCATCTTGCGCACGAGATCGTACGGCGCCTCGCAGCTGCCGATGACCGTGCTGTCGACAAACAGCTGATGCGTCTCCTTGCGGAACTCTGCCTTGACGCCAAGTTCCTGCAGTACCTCCGTAATCGTATGCACATCTTCAAGCGCCGGCACTTCGTCGAGAATGCTCGGCGAATCCTGTCCGAGAAGAGTTGCCGCGATAATCGGCAGTACCGCATTCTTCGCCCCGCTGATCTTGACGCGGCCCTCCAGCCGGCGTCCGCCATGTATAACCAACTTTTCCATTTAAGTCCTTTTTCCTCCTATAGCAGCACAGCCATTTCGCCCGCTGTGCTTAAAGCATCATTTTCCAGTGTATCATCATATTCACCTGCTGACAATAGGGGGCGGTCACTTTCTCTCGACCTGCAGGGTGCTATGGATGACATTGTCGATGATATAGTTCGTCGTGAATTTCGTCTCACCTGCATTCTCGTTCTTCGGCTTGTTCAACGAGAACGAGAACTTGCGCTGCTGCGCTGGCATCATCACCTGGGCCTGTGCGCCAGGCGCGATGATGATCTCGTTATTGCGGCCCGTGCGCTTGAGGCCCTGGAGCTTGTCCTTCGTCGTCGCCGTCTTGTCTTCCTGCGCGATGAGGTCGAGGCCCGTCTGCTGCAGGAGCTTGAGCTGCGCGATCGGCGCGACACCGCCGCCGCGGATGTCGAGCGTCAGCGGCCCCTCAGGTGCCGTCACGGGCACGCGGTACGGGATGAGCAGTGTCTCCTTGTCGCGGCGATACGGCTTGATTGTCGTCGTGAACTTGACGAGGTCGCCCGGCTTGACCGTCGCCTTGTCGGGCACAGCCGAGACGAGCGTCGCCGTCTTGCGGCCGTTCTCCATCTGCACATCGACCTGGACATCGACGATGTCCGACTCCTGTTCCGTATTCGAGCAGACGATGCTCATGGCCTGCATGAGCTCGCCGACCGCAATCTGGCCGACGTCGGCCGTGTTGTAGAACATGTTGCTGCGCTCGAACTTGCCGCCTTCTGCCGCATTCGTGCGGATGGTGAAGTGGACATTGGCCGTGCTGCCGGCCAGCGTGTCCGACGTCTTCGTCATCGCCGCATAGGCGATGCCGCCCGAGAGCTCCGGCAAGAAGTCCTCGTCGTAGGCGATGCGCGCACCGTAATCATCCGTGCGGCCGAGCGTCGTATCCTTGATGCGGACCTTGACCGGCACGACTGTCGGGAAGTCGCCGATCGTGCCCGCGATGCCCGTCTCGCGGTCCTGGCTGATGCGGCCGATGATGTTGCCGATATTCGCGATCTTCATGCCATTGCTCTGGCCGCTGATCGTGCCGACGACCGTCGCGTCCGTCATGAAGTAGTTGACGTTGCCGCGATGCAGGAACGGATGGCCGAAGCCGAGGATCTTCTTGCCGTCCACAGCCGTGACCGTGCCCGTCGCGCCGACGGCGAAATCGCCGTAGACGATGGCGACGCCGACGGCACTGCCCGGCTTGAGGCTCGCGTTGTAGAGCGTATTGCCCTCGCCTTCCGTGCGGACACCCATCGGCATGAAGGTCACATCACGACCGACCGGCACATTCTTCTGCAGGAAGTCGATGCCCGGCTGGCTGAAGCCCGAGAGGTACATGACGGCCTTGGGCTGCTTCGTCAGGGCTTTCTCATCCTTAGCCTGAGCCTTATCCTCAGTTGCTGCAGCCGTTTTCGCGGCCGCGGCGTCCTTGACCGGAGTGGACGCTTTGGCCGCCTCGTCAACTGCTGCCTTATCTTCAGCAGTCGCGGCATCCTCGGCAGGCGCATCCGCTGCCTCCTTGGCTTTGGCCGCATCCTTGGCGGCCGCTTTATCCGCCGCCTTGGCAGCAGCAGCCTCAGCCTTCTCCTTTTCAGCCTGTTCCTTCTCGTCTGCCTCTTGCTTGGCCTTCGTCTCCCGGGCCGTGTCCTCAGCCTCGTGGATGACGTCTATGATGCGGTTGAGGATGGCATTGCCGCTTGTCTCGGCCTTCTTGTTCTCCTCTTCCTTCTCCTTGGCCGCCTGCTTCTTGCGCTCCTCGACGACCTTGTGCATGTTGACCGTCTTGAGGCGCGTCTTGTTCTTCGTGTCCGGCATCGTCCAGAGCTTCATCATGTCCTCGATTGGCGTGATGAAGAACGTGTATGGCGTCATCTCCTTGATGCCGGCCGCCACGGCGCCGACGAGGCGGCCGTTGACGTAGACGGGGCTGCCGCTCATGCCCTGCAGGATGCCTCCCGTCTGCTCAATCACGGGGCCGCGTGCGCGTGCCATGATCATGCGGGACGACCCCTTGCCATTGTCCATATTGCCCACGATGTCCACATCGAAGCTGCGGATCTCGCCCGAGCTGTCCACTACGGTATAGGCCGTGCCCGTCATGCCACCCTTGACATCCCGGAACGGCAAAATCGGGTCCATCGCGTGGGCTGGCACAGCAGCCGTTGCGAAGCACATCGCAGCGATGCCCGTCGCGATGACCTTCTTCATGAATCTATGCAAACGTACTCACCTCGTAAACGCAAAATCAAGAATCAAATAAAATGGGAAAAATACTGTTAGTTTCCATTATAGCATACTCGTCCAGCCCTGTGCATTCCCGATTGCGAAATGTGGGCTGCTGCCAATGTCTCACTTCGCGACGAGGACCAGGGCGTCGCCGACGAGGCGCTCCTGGCCGTCCGACGGAGAGTTCTGGACCTCGCCGTTCACGACGAGGTCGGACGAGCCGCCGCCGTCGAGGTTCAGCGCATCCTGCGCGCCGAACTTCACGAGCAGCCGCGCCCAGTCCGTCAGCGTCAGGCCGACGCTGTGCGACTGGCGGCCGTCGACGACAGCTAAGAGATAGCGGCCGTCCTTCGTGATGCCGACAGCGCTGCGCGGCGCGCGGCCAATGCGGATATCGGCCGGGAAGTCCTCCTCATCGACCGTCACATTGACGCGGCCGTTCGCGACGAGGCGCGGGCCACAGCCGATAATGAAGTCCATCCCCTGCCAGCCGCCGCCGAGATTCTCCTCAATGGATACGGGGTCACCGACCTGCACGCCGGCGAGCTCATCGGCCACCGTGCCGTGCACCGAGAGGACGACGCCGTCCGCGGGGATCGGCGAATCGTTCTGGCGGATGTCTGTGACGCGGCCGCCGCGCACGACGTACTCGCGGCCGTACTCATTCGTGCCCGTCGAAGCGCCATAAGCGCGATTGTAGATGACGAGACTGTCCGCGCCGCGCTCGCAGTCGACACCGGCCACGCTGACACTGACGCCGCCCATCGTGACCATGCCGTCATACGAGATCTTGCCGAAGACAGGCGTGCCATCCCTCCGCAGGCCGAAGGCCGAACGCGTGTAGTACGTCGTGCCAACCGTCTGGCCGTTCATCTGCGTGACGCCGAGGATGTCGCCGGACGGTGCGAAGTACGAGGCATTGATGCCCGCGATGCCGCCAGCTCTCGCGACGATGCCGCTGACGGCCTCACGCCCCGGGATCCTGCCCTTGGCCAGGGCCGGCACGAGGCGGTAGCGCGCGGGGTCCGCCTCTAAGAGCCAGGCCGAGATCTTGCCGTAGTCGTCCCAGTATACATACGTGTGTTCCGTAAGCCCCGGCGCGATCTCCTGCACGTAGTCGCCGTCGATGGCCCCCGGCATGCCAGAGGCATTGCCCGAAGCAGGCTTGCCCAAAGATGGCTTGCTGGTGGTCGTCTTACTCGAAGCAGGCTTGCGCGAAGGCATGCTCACCGCCGTATCCGGCACGACATCGACGAAGATCCGCGTCGGGTTCTTGAGCGTGCGGACCTGATACGTGAGTCCCGCCTTGAGCTTCATCGTCACGATGAGGTGCTTGCCCTTTTTATTGTAGGCAATCGACTCGATGCGACTGCCCTTGGCCGGCACGGCCGCAAAGCCCTTGTACGAGGTGTCGACGAGGTCAAGCGTCAGCGTGCGGCCGTCAGCCGAGACGGCAGTCGTGTAGGTCGGCATATCCGTGAATTCGTAGACCACGCGGTCGTGCTCACTGCCGCTGTGGAAGCGCATCGAGGTCAGCCCCGCCGCCATCGCGAAGCTCTGCCCAAGGAGCAGCGCCGCAGCCGCAAACACGGCCGCGCGCCGAAAGATTCTGTTCATCATGGTACTCCCTTCCAATATAAAAAACCTTCCTCGCATGGCGCAGATGCGCAGATGCGGGGAAGGAAAGCATGGCTTATTTCCCGATCTTGAGGTTCATGGCCTTGCCGTCGAACTTCGAGAACGTGTCGAGCGCCTTGCCGCAGCCGAGTGCGACGCAGGAGAGCGGGTCATCCGCAAGTGCCGTCGGGATATCCGTCTCGCGGCGGATGAGCTCGTCGAGGCCGAAGAGCAGCGCGCCGCCGCCCGTCAGGATGATGCCGCGGTCCATGATGTCCGCCGAGAGCTCCGGCGGCGTCTCCTCGAGGACCTTCTTGACGCACTCGACGATGCGCGAGACAGAAGCGCCAATGGCCTCTGCCACCTGCTTCGTCGTGATCTGCACCGTCTTCGGCAGGCCCGTCAGGAGATCGCGGCCACGGATGTCGAGCGTCTCATCGCGCGCCTCAGGATAGGCAGCGCCGACCTTGAACTTAATGTCCTCCGCCGTGCGCTCGCCGATCATGAGGTTGAACGCGCGCTTGACGTAGGCAATGATGTCCGAGTCGAACTTGTCACCGGCGATGCGTAGCGACTCGCTGTTGACGATGCCGCCGAGGCTGATGACCGCGATGTCCGTCGTGCCGCCGCCGATGTCGACGATCATCGAGCCGCACGGCTCCACGATGTCGAGACCGGCACCGAGCGCCGCCGCGAGCGGCTCCTCGATGAGCTGCGTGTGGCGCGCACCGGCCTGCTCAGCCGCTTCTTGCACGGCGCGCTGCTCGACCATCGTGCAGCCCGACGGGATGCAGATCATGATGCGCGGGCGGAAGACGAAACTGCGGCCGACGACCTTCTCGATGAAGTGGCGCAGCATGCTCTCCGTGATGTCGTAGTCCGCGATGACGCCCTCGCGTAGCGGGCGGATGGCGACGATGTTGCCCGGCGTGCGGCCGATCATGCGGCGCGCCTCCTCGCCGATGGCCAGCACGCGATTCGTGTCCTTGTCCACCGCGACGACGGACGGCTCGCGCAGCACGATGCCCTTGCCCTTCACATAGACCAGCACGTTGGCTGTGCCAAGGTCGATGCCGATATCCATTGACATACCAAACATTTTATTGAAATCCCCTTCCAACCGATAAAAGAATGATATCATACCTTCTGAAAAGATTATGGCAGAACTGGCTGAAAAGCAGCGGGAAAACAGCCGCCGCGCCAGTCGATGCCCCTTTTCTATTGATATACTATATAATACTTCGCGCGCTTTTACAATGGGGGAAACAGGCGAAAAAGACAGAAATATGAGCATCTAAGGCAGGCGCAGCACTAATTTGCAAAATTTCATGTCATTTACGATAACTTATTTATCGTTTGCCTCTTCATGAGACGCATTGACAACGCTGAAACAGGATGATACGATAAATTTGACTTAGAAAATTTTTATAGGAGACTTATCCATGAAAAAAGCAATCGCCATCCTGCTCATCATCGTCGCGGCCTTCTTCGGCACGCTGCTCTACTTCCACGCGCACGACACGCGCACGGCCGACAGTCTCTCGGCCTATGCGCGCATCGAGTTCACGGGCCTGCGCGGCTCTGACGGCTCGGCGACGAGCGCTCACTTCACCGTCTGGGATACGCGCTACGACGGCGCCAAGGCCGACTCCAAGGTCACGCTCGTGACCGACTCCAAGGAGTGGCCGCTGATCGCCTCCGTCAAGCAGAAGGACGCCGGCGCCTTCCAGAAAGAGAACGAGATTTCCGTCTTCCTGCCGGCCGCCACGCTCGACGACATCAAGAAGGCCACGACCGTCCGCTTCCGCTACAGCTACAAGGACGGCCAGGCGATCGACCTGCCGCTCAATGACGCCGACCTCGCCTACTGGAAGGGCCAGGTCGAGTAAGCCATCGGCTGCATACATGACATAAAAAGAGCATCCCCGCAGTGGGATGCTCTTTTTGCATGCAGTCAATAGCAATCAGCCTTTATAGACGCGCGGCACGCGCGGCGAGATCAGGCAGGTGACCTCGTAGTTGATGGTGTTGAGCCACTTGGCCGCCGTGTCGGCCGTGACCGCCTCATCGCCGAACAGGACGGCCGTGTCGCCCTCCTTGACATCCGGCAGATCCGTGACATCGACCATGACCTGGTCCATGCAGACGCGGCCTGCGATTGGCGCCTTGCGGCCGCCGAACGAGACGTAGCCGCCGTTGCCGTAGGCGCGGATGTAACCGTCGGCATAGCCGATCGGCAGTGTCGCGATGCGGCTCTCTCGCGCGGCGATGAACTGGCGGCCGTAACCGATGCTCTCGCCCGGATGCAGTGTCTTCATGAAGACGACCTTGGCGCAGACCTTCATGACCGGGCGGATGTCAATTGGATGCGTGACCTCGTCCGACGGCCACATGCCGTACTGGATGACGCCGGCGCGCACCATGTCGTAGTGCGCCTCCGGAATCTCGAGGATGGCCGCCGACTCCGCGATGTGGCGGATCTTGAGTTTGACGCCTGCTTCCTCAACGGCTCTCAAAGCCTGCTCAAACTTTGCGAGCTGACCCTTCGTGTACGTCTTGTCCTTGCTGTCTGCCATCGCGAAGTGGGAGAACATGCCCTCAATCTCGATGTTCGGCAGTTGCTTGACCGCCGCGGCCAGCGCGCCGATCTCCTCGGGGCGGATGCCGATGCGGCCCATGCCTGTCTCGACCTTGAGATGGACCTTCGCCGTCTTGTGCTGGCGCACCGCCTCGCGCGAGATGGCCTCCGCGAGCGGCAGCTCGCAGACGACCTGCGTGACATCATAGTCGACGATGTCGCGCGCCTCGTCCGGCAGCACAAGACCGAGGAGCAGGATCGGTGTCGTGAAGCCCGCCTCGCGCAGCTCGATGGCCTCGCCGAGCGTCGCGACCGCAAGATAAGAGGCCCCCGCCTCCACCGCGACGCGCGCGACAGCAAGAGCACCGTGGCCGTAGGCATCCGCCTTGACGACAGCGCAGAGCTTCGCCCCGCCGCGAATATTCTTCTTGATCTCCTCGTAATTATGCCTAAGGGCCGCAAGATCGATCTCCGCCCAGGCCGCACGATTTGGCATACAAATCCCCTTTTCTCATACCTAGTCAAATTCTCTTTTCAGTTTACTACACGGCCTAGAAAAGTCAAGCATCGATGGCGCATCAAAAAACGACCCCCGCTAAAGCGGAGGTCGTTTTTAAGATGGACTGACTGCAATCAGAAGAAGAATTCAAGCTCGCCGTAGAGGTTCTCGATCTTGTTATCCGTCGCGATGTTCTTGCCGTTTGCATAGCGCAGCGTCGTGACGACATTGCGGAACGGCGTGTAGTTCGCGCCGACTTCCCAAGCCTTCTGGCCCTGCAGGACAGCATCGAACGTGGAGAACAGAGCCGTGTTGTCACCGAGGTAACGATATGCGGCCCACGCACCCCAAGTGCCCTTGTTCTCAGCATCAGCGCCCTTGTAGTCGTACTCCGCGCTCCAAGCCTTGTTGAGGTCATCAGCCGACGTGTTGTTGGCGTAGAAGCCATTGAGTGCGCTCGTGCCGTCGAAGTTGTAGCCAGCCTTGGCAAGCCAGATGTTGGCATTGTCCTCACTGGACTGGCTCGTCAGATTGTCTTTGACGTAGTTGAACGAGTCCGCATTGAGATGATGGTAATCGATGCCGCTGTTGAACTTGCCGGCTGCGTAGCCGAGGCCAGCGAACTGGTAGTTGGCCGTATCATCACCGCTGACAATCTTCGACGCCGTCTCTCCGCTGTGGAAATCATTGGAGGCGCTGACATCATCCATGTCGAGGCGGCCTGCGCCCGCCGTGAACGTCACCTTGTTGCCGAACGTGACCTGGCCGCCCGAGAACTCCGTATCGAAGATGCTGTCATCATCAATCGGGTTGAACTTGCCGAGCTTGACCTGGAAGTTCTTGTAGTCGCCCTGCGCGTAGATGCGGACGAGGTCAAGGTTCGTGTCCTGCGAATCGCCATGGAGCGGGTCTTTCGTGTCGCTGCTGTCTTTTGCCAGATCCGTGTAGGCATCGATACGGGCATTGACATGCCAGTTGCGGTTGACCTCAGCGCTCGGCTCAAGGCGCAGCAGCAGCTCATCGTCGTTGCTCTTCGTACCGGCATCCTTATCGCGCTGGCTCCAGTACTGGTAGAGGGCCTCGCCGTTCCACTTTACCTTGTCGGCGTTGCGCTCGAGGTTGCTGACGCGGACACCGAGGTTGTTGAGCTCATCGGAGAACTCAGCGGCGAGTTTGTCGATCAGGGCCTTGTCGGCAGCGGAGACGTCCGTCTTGGCCATAGCCTTGGCGATCATCTGAGCCATCTCATAACGCGTGATGTTCTGGTTGCCACGGAACGTCGTGTCGCCATAGCCTTCGATGACGCCATCAGCAGCGAGCTGGGATACAGCATCGTAAGCCCAGTGGTCAGCCGGTACATCGGAGAACGGGTTGGCAGCAGCAAACGTCGTGCTGGCAGCGCCGACGACGAGAGCCGTCGTCAGTGCAGATACGAGAGTCTTCTTCATCAAGAACTCCTCCTTCTAGAATAGAGTGAATCATCTTGAAGCGCTCACGGAGCAATCCGGCAAGAGTATCCATGTTTCCTATGCGCTTCTCCATCAGCCCTTCAACGCATTCATTGTAACACAGCAACAATGGAATTGCAAATCACTATCAATTAAAATAATCGAAACCAGAGATTCGCGCAAAAAAAGGCCTCCGCCAAAGCGGAGGTCTTTTGTATTGCTTGTGGATCTGCTAATCGAAGGATTAGAAGAATACCTCAACACGGCCGAAAAGGTTCTCGATGTCGTTGTCCGTAGCGAGATCCTTGCCGTTGCCATAGCGCAGCGTTGCAACGATGTTCTTGAACGGAGCGTAGTTCGCGCCGACTTCCCAGCCCTTCTGACCAGCGCGGATTACATCAAACGTGGAGAACAGATCCGTGTTCTGGCCGAGGTAGCGGTAAGCTGCCCAAGCACCCCAAGTGCCCTTGTTCTCAGCCTCAGCCCCCTTGTAGCTGTACTGAGCGCTCCAAGCCTTGTCGAAGTCATCAGCCGACGTGTTGTTGGCATAGAAGCCGTTCAGGGCATTCGTCTTATCGAAGCGATAAGCAGCCTTTGCGAGCCAGATGTTGGCATTATCTTCGTTGGCCTGCTTTGCGCCTTGTTCCGTGCCATCTTTCTTTACATACTGGAAGCTGTCAGCATTCAGATGATGGTAATCAACGCCGCCGACGAACTTGCCGTCTGCATAGCCGAGACCAGCATACTGGTAGTTAGCCGTCGTATTCTTCAAAACTACGTTATCATTCTTTACGAAGTGAAAAAGCCCGTTGAAGTCGCTGTCGTCATCCATGTTCTGGCGGCCAGCACCAGCCGTGAACGTTACCTTGTTGCCGAACTGGACTTCAGCGCCGGAGAACGAGGTATCAAAGATGCTATCGCTATCAATCTGAGCGAACTTACCGAGTTTGACCTGGAAGTTGTCGTAGTTACCCTGAGCCCATACGCGCTTGAGCGTAACATCCGTATCCTGGATGCTGTGCTTGCCATGCTCACTTTCGACACCAGCGCTGTCCTTTGCGAGGTCCGTGGAAGCATCGAGACGTGCATTTACATGCCAATGGCTGTTGACTTCAGCGCTCGGCTCGAGGCGGAACAGGAGCTGATCGTCGTTCGTCTTCTCGTTTTTATCCTTGTTGCGATGGCTGTAGTACGTGTACTCAGCCTTGCCGTTCCACTTAACCATGTCAGCATTGCGCTCGAGGTTGCTGACGCGGACGCCGAGGTTGTTGAGCTCATCGGAGAACTCAGCAGCGAGTTTGTCGATGAGAGCCTTATCAGCAGCGGAGACATCGCTCTTTGCCATAGCCTTTGCGATCATCTGAGCCATCTCATAACGCGTGATGTTCTGGTTGCCACGGAACGTCGTGTCACCATAACCTTCGATGACGCCATCAGCTGCGAGCTGAGATACAGCGTCGTAAGCCCAATGGTCAGCCGGTACATCGGAGAACGGGTTTGCAGCAGCAAACGTCGTGCTAGCAGCGCCAACAACGAGAGCCGTCGTCAGAGCGGATACGAGAGTCTTTTTCATAAAGAACTCCTCCTTCAAAAAATAGAATGAAACGTTACGTCCTAGTTCTATCGGAGGATTCCTCATGAGTGTCCATGTTTCCTCAGTCTCTTCCTTCGATTTCCCTTTGGACAAGATTATTATAGCAGATATAAATTTTTTCGTCAAATTTAGATACTGCTGAGAGATATGCCATTAAAAAAACCTCCTGAACATGGAGGGGGAATTTTCCGTTCAGGAGGTTGGGAGAAACATATTTACAATCTTTGAGAGGGGGGGGAAAAAAACTTCTGATCAGCCGGGGATAACGATATCCAGAACAGCCTGGCGGAATGCGTCATAGCCCTGATCCACGAGAATCTGATAGAGATGCATATCCGATACCTGCGAGTAAACGTAATTGCGCAGGTTGTAGAACTTGCTGCTGTCAAGGTCCGCCTTTGTCAGGCCATAGTCCGACAGAGCGACTTTCTTCAAGTACTCCTGCGTCCAGGACGAAATGCCCGAGGTCAGGACGAAGTCATGATCGCCGAGGTGCACCAAGAAGGATTCCGGACGTCTCGGCAGTGGCAGCGTCTCACCGTCCGGTGCCAGATAGCCTTCTTTGATCGGATCTTTGCCAGCAATGATGGCTGCTGCCTTGATATAGCCGACCGGTTTCTTTTCTTCACTCGGCCAGCCCGCATGATCATGGGATACCGCCACAGCAACTACAACATCCGGACGCAAGCCGCGGTACATGCAGTCTGCGACCTGCTGGATGTGATGGCAGCCCGTGCCGGCAATCTTGATCTCCGGCAGGCACTTGTGATCCGAAGTCCACTGCAGGATCCACGGTTTAGTCAAGTCGTGCAGCAGCACCGCTTCCGTCAACAATTCACGATTCATGGAATAGCCGAAGAATTGCTCGTAATTCTCGATCAGGCTCAACCCTGTTTGGAGATCCGTTGCGACATGCGTGATCAGGCCGCATGGATACGCGTGATGACCGCCCCAGCCTGCACCGGCAGCATCCCAGAAATTCAATTTATTCTTGACTTCGGGGAAAATCTGGTCGATCGTGTTCTCTTCTTTGATATATCCAGCGGCCAGCAGTGCCTTGCGGCAGGCTTCCTTGCTCGCCTTATCCGGGTATTTCTTCAAGATCAGCGGCTTTGGAGATTTCAAGCCCTCTAAAACAACCTTCTTGACCGTCTCATCCTGAAGGCCATTCGCCTTGTCCATGAGCCAGTTATAGCCATACTCGCGCAATGGCGAGCGCTTAGCCATCTCAGTCGGTGACAATTTCTCCATCTCCGAGAATTTGATGGCCGTCGTCTCAATGTCGCGCGGTGCGGCGGAACCCGGCCGAGGAAGGATAGATGCGGCTGCAAATGCAGCAGCAGCGCCTGCAGCCGTTTTCAGGAAATCCCTGCGATCGATTGATTTGTCCCAGATTGCCATAATAAACCTCCTTCCATTGTGCGATACACAGCAAACAGGCCTAAAAGGCCTGTCCGCTGAATCAAAGTTGTTTGTTGAGAATACGCTTCATCAGCATCAGATATCCTGATGTGCGGCGAGCCACTGACTCCAGCTCGTCTTGAATCCATCGGCATGATTCTCCTGGACGTACTGATAGAACTTCTCTACCATATGTGCCTTCTGGTGATAGTAGTCAGCCTTCCACTCATTCGGCTTCGGTTTTGCAATTTCATAAGCAACGTAGTTGCCGCCGAGCAGGTACTGACGCGAGAGGATATCGCCAAGCGAGACATCCGGGTTCTTCATCATATCGTACATAGCCATGTAAGCCGTCGTGCGACCTTTACCAGCCTGGCAGTGGAAATGCAGCCAAGCATTTGCCGGCATCGTACGCGTGAAGTTGATGAACTCATCGATATTGGCAGCCGACGGCCAGATGTGATCCGTTGCCGCAATGCGATAATAATGGAGACCATTTTTCTCGACCAACTGCTGCTCCGTCATGACGGATTCAATCTTGACCGGTTTTGGGTCAATTGGCATCTTGTCCTTGTCAAGCGCTGCTACGATAAGGCTCTTGCCTCTTGCTGCGTTCAGGCGGCTGTTCTCATCCTTGAGTACCTCGGCCTTGTTCTTGCCGAGGTTTCCCCAATCGCGCAGGCCATACCAGCTGACTGCATTGCCGTTAAAGACACCGTGCGTCTCCTGACGGAGGTCCATGATGTAGATGGGGCCTTTCGCCTGCTGTTTGAGAATCGGCAGCATTGCCTGGAGCTCACCATTGGAGAATTCCGCACTGCCGGACATGTAGAGCGTATCGAGTCCCTTGCGCGTCGGCGTCGGATTAAAGCCTTTACCTGCCTTCTTGACATTGACATCCGTCTGGAAGGCCGAATTCATAGTGCGGAAGTTGCGCGGCAGCTGATTGCGGTCCTTCGTGTCCATGCGCCAGATGTAACCGCTGTAGTCCGGTTCCCACGAATTGACCTTGTTCTTCTTGGCCCAGACACTATACGGCGTCTTGAGGTCAGGATTCTCTTTTACATAATCATAGAAATGCTGGACGAACTGATAGCGTTCGATATACGCCTTGCGGCCGTAATTTTTCTTCTTATCTGGAATCTCGCTGAGGTCGACAATGCCGATGAGCTTCTGACGCTGGATGATGTCGTCAAAGCTGACATCCTTTGCGTTCTTGAGAATATCATGCATGACCATGAAGATAGTCGTGCGCCCCATGCCGGCATAGCAGTGATAATGCAGCCATGCATCCTTTGGCAGGGATTTGTAGAACTCCAGGAACTTGTCGACATCGGGATCATCCGGGCGGAAGTGATCCTGCAGCGCCAGGCGGAAGTAATTAGCACCATGCTGCTTGACCATCTTTTCCTCGGTGCGGACTTTGTTGTAGTTGACATAAACCGGGGAAAGAATCACGTTCTTTTTATCGTCAAAGCGATAAATCGATTTGACCGTGCTGTCCTTGAGCGAAGCAAGCTGCTCTTTTTCCAGCGGGATGATGATATCTTCTGTGCGTCCATCATTGCCCCAATCGTGGTTAGCGAACCAGCTGACAGCCGTGCCATTGAGGTAGCCATGCGATTCTCCGCGCAGATCCACATCGTAGAACTGCGATGGTTTTACCGGCACTTTCTTAAGGATTGCTTCCAGCTCTTTCTCGGAGAAACAGCTGGAGGCCGAGACATTCATCGTGTCCATGCCCTTACGGGTCGGCATGATACCGGTCTTCGTCACACCGACGTACTTGTCGCTGCCCATGCGGAAGTTGCGCGGCAACTGATTAACGTCAGCACGGTCAATCTTCAGCGCAAGTTTCGGCGGGTTCTTGACAACAGCCGGAGCCTGTGCCTCAGCGGAGACCTCCTGCACGACGGCAGTTGGAGCCTGGGCAGCCCATGATGTTCCCGGCAGCTGTGCACTGCCGAGCATGACAGCAACGGCAACAGAGAGCAACGTCTTTTTCTTGAAACTTATCATGAAATCTTCACTCCTCTTCCAATGCAAATATAATCGAACATACGCTTCATCATGTAGCAAGTCAAATCTTACCGTATCCCTGATCAGAATTCAAATCCCATTTCCTTTGTCCACTGCGTGTACGTCTTCTTGAGCTGTGGGTTAGCCTTGACATAATCGTAGAAGTGACGCGTGAACAGAGCGCGTTTCGGATAGTTCCCTTTCTTATAGGCATCCTTCGTTGTCTCTGCCGACTTGCGGACATCTTGACCACCAAGCAGCACTTCGCGCGTCATGATATCGTCGTAGGAAAGCTTGTCGGCGTTCTTAATCATATCCATGAGCGAGAGGAAAATCGTCGTGCGGCCTACACCGGCCTCGCAGTGAACATGAATCCAAGCATTTTTCGGCAATTTCTTGTAGATGGCCAAGAATTCATCGACATTTGCCGGGGTCGGTGCAGAGTAGTCCATGACCGGCACACGATAGTACTTGACACCCATCGATTTGACGAACTGTTCTTCGGTCTGTACCGAATTGACATGTTCGACCTTCTGCGAAGCAATATCCTTGTGCTTGTCCAGCGTAGCGACATCAACATCCTGGTTCATCTTGGCCGTTTCGAGCATGCTCTTCTCGCGGCGATCGATTTCCTTGGCCGATTGACCTTTGTTGAAGGTTTTGTAGCGCGAATACCAGCTGATGCCATCATCATTGATGTAGCCGTGCGATTCATTGCGCAAGTCAATGACAACAAGGTCTTTGGCCGGTACATGCTTCAGTAGCTCCTTGAATTCGTTCTTGGAGAAGAAACTGCTGCCGGACTGGCGCAGATTATCCAGGCCTTCGCGCGAGGGATAAATCCCATCTTTTGCCGTCTTATATTGGCTTTGGGCCGTGCGGAAATTTGCTGGCATCTCTGAGACAGCGGCGGGGCGATCGTATTTGAGAATCTGCACGCCCGGTACTGGCTCTGCGGCAAATGCCGCAGCCGTCGACAACATCGCCGCAACAGTAAGAGCTGCAATTCTTTTGCTGATTCCTGAATAATTCATGCTGACATTTTCCTCCTTCATGGATTTTAGCGGAGTCGTTGCTTAGAATTTCGTCGTAAACTTCAGATACGTGGAATAATGCGAGGATTTCTCCAAAGGAGCCTTCGTACCGCCCTCCAGGTTGTCACCATCCGGATTTGTGTGTGCCCAGTAACGCAGCAGCGAGAGTTTGGAATGATCGCTCGTCGCATAATCCATGATCAAGCCAAACCCCTTGAAGCCATCGGCCGTGATGTAATCATCCCAATCCGTATACTTATCATCCATAAAGAGGTTCTGATCGATGTTGAGATACTGTCCAATGATGTCCCAGGTTCCCTTCTTCTTAGCCTTACCGTAATTCAGGCTGATGACATAACCTTGCGTATTCTTATTGGCGCCAAAGTACTTATAACCATAACCGTTATCTAGCTTATCATCAAGGCCAGGTTTGGTTTTATTAGTATTCCGTACATATTCAGCGGAGACGCCAAACTTGCCCACAACCGGCGTTGAGCCATAAACACCGAAGTAGCGCTCAGGCTGCTGTGTACCGAAATACAGGCCAGCATATGCATCCTTCGAGAAATCATGCTGATACTGTGCAAATTTCAGCAGGCGCGTGCGAGCGGGTGGATTGTCATCACTCGTATCATTGACCAGGTAATCCTGTGAATCGCGACCATAGCCGAGATACAGCGCATCATGTGGCGTCATTTTATAGTTGGCCGTGAACTGATTCACGCTCGATTTAGAGAGCCAAAGGCCTTCACCAAGGGATACCGTCTGAACACCAGCCTTCACATAGACAGGACCAAAGGAGCGACCGACATATGCCTGCTCTAATTTGATCTTGTTCTTTTCCGAAGAGTACTTTTTACCATTCGGCTCAGATGATGTCGACTTGAATTTGAGGCCAAGACCGACATCGTACGTCTTATCTACTACTGTCGTTGCCAAGATCTTCGCTTCTGCCTTGACTTTGCCGGTCTTTTTCTCATCATACATGTAACCAGACTTTGTAGAACCCGACCACTTGATCGTCGGTGCCTCTTTCTTGGCCTTCTTCTCGCTCTTAGCTGCCTCCTGCTTTTCCTTCGCAGCAGCCAAGCTGTTCTCCAAATCGGTCAAGCGTGCCGTCAAATCATTGATCTCTGCCTGCATCGCTGCTACGTCGGTATCTGCAGCAGCTGCTTCTGCTGTGCCGCCATTAAAGCATACTGGCATCAGCATTGTAGCCGTAATGCCCAAGACGATTGCTTTCTTTTGATTCTTCATCTGCAAATCCCCCTAATGTGATTCTTGTGATTCTTCCTGATGACAGAAGGTCAAGCGCGCTGTTATGACTTATCTGACTCTTATTGTAGCAGATTGTTCCATATCAATTCCTCTTGTATTTTGCGGAAACCTCACGAAAACCTATGCATTCTTGCGTTTATTTGTATTATAGGTAATTTTCTGATTACAAAAACAGTATAAAAATAGATGTATAGACGCTTAATCTATACATCTATTTATTAAACTAAGACTTCAAAAACCTGTTCAGGCTCAGAAGAAGAAGTTCACCTGACCGAAGAGGCCTTCTGCATCGCGGTCCGAATCAAGCTTCTTGCCGTTGAAGTACTGGATCTTGGACATGACGTTCGTGAACGGAATGTACTCTGCGCCGACTTCCCAGCCCTTGACATTGTTCATGCCGGAATCCGTGAGGAACATCTCATAGAGCGGTGCAAATGCAACATTCTGGCCCATGTAGCGGTAAGCCGTGTATGCGCCCCAGGAGCCCTTATTGGCCGTCTGTGCGCCCTTATAGTTGAGCTGGATGTTGTGAGCTGTAGCATCCGTATCTGCTTCCGTATTCTTGGCATATGCACCCGACAGATCCCAGTTGCGGTCGAACTTGTAGCCCGCACCGACGGACCAGAGATTTGCATCATCCGAACTAGCATCGTCGTTGATCCTCGTGAAGGCTGCGCTGCTGAAATGACGATATGCTGCACCGCCATAGAGCTTGCCTGCCGTGCCGTTCAGCATGACACCCTGATAGTTGGCTGTATCATCAAAAGTTAGAATAGCTTACTTACTCACCTATCAATGTCATTGAGAATCCGCGTACAAAAAAGCCCTCCGCTGGCATTCCAGTGGAAGGCTTTTTCTATAGATATGGGAGCAACCGAGGCTGCGTTATCAGAACCAGAAGTTCACGCGGCCAAACAGCAGCTCTGCATCTCTGTCCGTATCGAGCTTCTTGCCGTTGAAGTAGTAAGCGGCAGCCGTGACGTTCGTGAACGGAACGTATTCCGTGCCGACTTCCCAACCTTTGACATTGTTGACGCCAGCGCTGAGGAACGTCTCGTACGTCGGAGCAAAGGCGACATTACCACCCATGTAACGATAAGCCGTGTAAGCACCCCAGGAACCCTTATTGGCCTTCTGAGCGCCCTTGTAGTTGAGCTGGATGTTGTGGGCCGTGCCGAAGCGGTCAGCCTTCTCGTTCTTGGCATAAGCGCCGTTGAGGTTCCAGTTCTTGTCGAACGTGTAGCCAGCGCCGACGGACCAGATATCAGCCTCATCCGTGTTTGCTTTGTAGCCCTTGTAGCTCTTTTCAACCTCGTTGACATGCTTGAAGAGGTCGCTCTGGAAGTGACGATAAGCAGCACCGCCGTAGAGCTTGCCAGCCGTGCCGTTCAGAGCGACGCCCTGATAGCTGGCAGTCTGATCGCCATAGAGGAGGTTGTCCTTCTCATCTTTTGCCTTAGCTGCCTTGTAGATAGCCGACTGATTGATGGCATTGTCGAGATCCCAGCGGCCAGCCTCAGCCGTGAACTTGAGCTGGTTGCCGAACGTGACCTGTGCACCGGAGAACTGATCGTCGAACAGCATGCCAGCCGTCTCCGTCGAGAAGAACGGCATCTTACCGAGTTTGACCTGGAAGTTCTTGTAGTCGCCCTGTGCCCAAACGCGTTTTACCGTCAGATCTGACGTCTCGTCTTTGCTCGGGTCCATGAATGCATCGATACGAGCCTTGACATGCCAGTTCTTATTGACCTCAGCGCTCGGCTCAAGGCGGAAGTTGAGCTGATCCGTGTTTTTCTTGTCTTTCGAGCCCTTCTCGTTCTCATAGCGCTGACTCCAGTAACGATAACGAGCCTGGCCATTCCACTTAACCATGTCGGCATTGCGCTCGAGGTTGCTGACGCGGACACCGAGGTTATTGAGCTCATCGGAGAACTCAGCGGCGAGTTTGTCGATCAGGGCCTTGTCCGATGCCGAAACATCCGTTCTTGCCATAGCCTTGGCGATCATCTGAGCCATCTCATAGCGCGTGATGTTCTGCTGGCCGCGGAACGTCGTGTCGCCGTAGCCCTCGATGACGCCGTCAGCTGCGAGCTGGGTTACAGCATCGTAAGCCCAATGGTCAGCCGGTACATCGGAGAACGGATTTGCTGCTGCAAACGTCGTGCTGGCTGCGCCAACGACGAGAGCCGTCGTCAGAGCGGATACAAGAGTCTTCTTCATGAGAAACTCCTCCTTCTATATGATTAAGAAGTGATTTTCTCAAAGCCGATCCAATCGCGACGCAGAGTATCCATGTTTCCTCTATCTGTCGCTTTTTTGAACGCGCTTTGATTAAGTTCAGTGTACCATACCCGGCTGCCCTCCGCAATAGGTTTGCTAAAGAAAATTCTAAGAATTAACAATTCATCGTAGAAACTTCTCTAGAAAATAACAAAAAGCAACATCCGTGGGCGCAAGCGGTTCACGCACAACAAGAGCAGCGCCCCCGAAGGGACGCTGCTCTCGTTCATTTGATTCATATAGAGAGAAGTGGGATTCGCGTGTATCAGAAGTGGAATTCGACGCGGCCGAAGAGTTTCTCGGCATCCTTGCCGTTGTCGATGTTCTCGCCGTTGAAGTACTTGACACTTGCTACGGTGTTCTTGAAGAGTGTGTAGTCCGTGCCGACTTCCCAGCCCTTCGTGCCGGCCCAGGCGCCGTCGTACGACGGATCGAGGGCTACGTTCTGGCCGAGGTAGCGGTAGGCGGCATAGGCGCCCCAGCTGCCCTTGTTCGCAGGCTCTGCACCCTTGTAGTTGAGCTCGACCGTGCCGGCCTTCTTGTAGTCGTCGGCCTTCGTGTTCTCGGCATAGGCACCGCCGAGGGCGACGTTCTTGTCAAACGCATAGTGGAGATTTGCGCTCCAGATGTCGGCACTGTCTTCATCCTGCGTGGACTTGTAGCTCGTGCCCATCTTCGTGAACGTATCGCTGTTCAGATGATGGTAGCCGGCGCCGAGGCTGAGCTTGCCCTTGCCGTACTGCAGGCCGACGCTCTGCATATTGGCCGTATCGTCACCAGTTGCATTATTCACAGCTTCATTATTCGTATCGCCTTTGAGGTCGAAACGGCCTGCCTGCAGCGTGACCTTGAGGTCCTTGCCCGTCGTGATGGCGGCGCCGGAGATCTCATCATCGAAGAGCAGGTTGCTGTCGAGCTGCATCGGCAGCTTGCCGACCTTGATGTTGGTCGTGCCGTACTGGCCATCTGCCCAGAGGCGCTGCAGCGTCACATCCGTGTCCTGCTCATCACCATGTTTACCATTCGGGTCGGTGCTGTCCTTGGCAAGGTCCGTGGACGCATCGAGGCGGGCGTTGACATGCCAGTTCTTGTTGACCTCAGCCGACGGCTCGAGGCGCAGCAGCAGTTCATCGTCGTTGCTCTTGCTGTCAGCTTTGGATTTGTCGCGCGTGCTCGTGTAGGTGTAGCGGGCCTCGCCGTTCCATTTCACCTTGTCGGCATTGCGCTCGAGGTTGCTGACGCGGACGCCGAGCGTATTGAGCTCATCGGAGAACTCAGCGGCGAGCTTGTCAATGAGGGCCTTGTCGGATGCGGAGACGTCAGGCTTGGCCATGGCCTTGGCGATCATCTGCGCCATCTCATAGCGCGTGATGTTCTGGTTGCCGCGGAACGTCGTGTCGCCGTAGCCTTCGATGACGCCGTCGGCTGCGAGCTGGGATACAGCGTCGTATGCCCAGTGGTCAGCCGGCACATCGGAGAACGGGTTCGTTGCGGCAAATGTCGTGGATGCAGCGCCAACTACGAGCGCCGTCGTGAGTGCAGATACAAGAGTCTTTTTCATGATGAATTCCTCCCATCTTCCTTCTATGGCTCATAGCCGGTATAGAAGGCATCGAGTGAATTAAGTGGGAAGAGAACTGGGAGAATCGCGAGTCTCCATGTTTCCTCTGAGGTCCCTGTCCCTTTCCTTTTGACACCATCATTATATTACTTGACTCAGTCAATTACAATTACACAGCTGTTAGAAGTCCATTACACTTCGCTTAGAATAGTTTATAGACTCAACTATAAATGCCATTGAGAATCTGCGCATGAAAAAAGCCTTCCACTGACAGTTGCCAGTGGAAGGCTTTGATCTGCGATTGTGTCTGAAAACGACCGCTGCGCGTTATCAGAACCAGAAGTTCACGCGGCCGAAGAGCAGCTCCGCATCATTGTTGTTGTCCAGCTTCTTGCCGTTGAAGTAGTAAGCGGCAGCCGTAACATTCGTGAACGGAACGTACTCCGTGCCGACTTCCCAGCCCTTGACGTTGTTGACGCCATTACCGAGGAACGTCTCGTACGTCGGAGCAAAGGCGACGTTCTGACCCATGTAACGGTAAGCCGTGTAAGCACCCCAGGAACCCTTGTTGGCCTTCTGCGCACCCTTGTAGTTGAGCTGGATGTTGTGAGCCGTAGCATCGCTCTCAGCCTTTTCGTTCTTGGCATAAGCGCCATAGAGGTTCCAGTTCTTGTCGAACGTGTAACCAGCGCCAACGGACCAGATATTGGCTTCATCTGCATCGTTCTTGAAGCCTTTGACATTCTTGAAGAGGTTGCTGTCGAAATGACGGTAAGCAGCGCCGCCGTAGAGCTTGCCAGCCGTGCCGTTCAGAGCGACGCCCTGATAGCTAGCAGTCTGATCGCCATAGAGGAGGTTGTCCTTCTCATCTTTTGCCTCAGCTGCCTTGTAGATAGCCGACTGATTGATGGCATTGTCGAGATCCCAGCGACCAGCCTCAGCCGTAAGCTTGAGCTGATTGCCGAACGTGACCTGTGCGCCGGAGAACTGGTTATCAAGCAACATGCCAGCCGTCTCCGTCGAGAAGAACGGCAGCTTGCCGAGCTTGACCTGGAAGTTCTTGTAGTCGCCCTGCGCCCATACACGTACGAGCTTCAGCGTAGCATCACCGTCTTTGCTCGGATTCGTGAAGGCATCGATACGGGAGTTGACATGCCAGTTCTTGTTGACCTCAGCGCTCGGCTCGAGGCGGAAGTTGAGCTGATCTGTGTTCTTCTTGTCTTTCGAGCCCTTCTCGTTCTCATAGCGCTGGCTCCAGTAACGGTAACGAGCCTGGCCGTTCCACTTGACGTTGTCGGCATTGCGCTCGAGGTTGCTGACGCGGACGCCGAGGTTGTTGAGTTCGTCGGAGAACTCAGCAGCGAGCTTGTCAATCAGGGCCTTGTCAGCAGCGGAGACGTCCGTCTTGGCCATAGCCTTTGCGATCATCTGAGCCATCTCATAACGCGTGATGTTCTGGTTGCCACGGAAGGTCGTGTCGCCATAGCCTTCGATGACGCCATCAGCTGCGAGCTGGGATACAGCGTCGTAAGCCCAGTGGTCAGCCGGGACATCAGAGAACGGGTTAGCAGCAGCAAACGTCGTGCTGGCAGCGCCGACAACGAGAGCCGTCGTCAATGCAGATACAAGAGTCTTCTTCATAAAGAACTCCTCCTTCATAAAACATTTGGTCATTCTTGGCTGATTTCACGAAGAAGGTGCTCATGGGTGTCCATGTTTCCTCAGTTCTTTTCTTTATGGCCTCATCCAATTAGTTATCAGTGTAACATAATCCTGCCCAAATTACAAATTATACCGAACATGTTTCTATCTTAGTAATAAAATCTATATTAATAAATTTCTGTATTCTATATGCACAAAAAAAGACCGCTCCCGAAGGAACGGTCTTTTGCTTGCGAAATGTAACTTCTGCTGAAATCAGAAGAAGTAGCTTACGCGGCCAAACAGCGTGTTGGCATCGCGATCCGTTGCGAGGTTCTTGCCGTCGAAGTACTCAACAGCCGTGTAGACGTCCTTGAACGGAACGTACGTAGCGCCGACTTCCCAGCCCTTCGTGTTCGTCTGGAACGTATCGTACGTCGGAAACAGAGCGACGTTCTGACCGAAGTAACGGTAAGCGGCATAAGCGCCCCACGTGCCCTTGTTGGCAATATCCGTGCCCTTGTAGGACAGCTGGATGTTGTGAGCCGTATCGTAGTTGTCAGCTTCCGTGTTCTGAGCGAAGGCACCGAAGAGATCCCAGTTGTGGTCGAACTTGTAGCCAGCGCCGACGGACCAGATGTTGGCATCGTCAGACTTGGACGTGCCATTGCTGTACGTATTGACAGCCGTGAAAGCAGCGCTGTTGAAGTGACGGTAGGAAGCACCGAGGCGGAGCTTGTTCGGGCCGTAGTTGAACTCTGCACCCTGGTAGTTAGCAGCGTTATCAAAGGTCTTTGCTACCGTGTTGATCTTATCGTTTGCATTCTCAAGGTTCCAACGACCAGCTTCAAGAGTCGTCTTGAAGTCCTTGCCGAACGTTACGGCAGCGCCAGAGAAGTAGTCATCGACAACAAGGCCAGCATCAGCCGTGGAGAAGAGCTCCTGCTTACCGAGCTTGACGTCGAAGTTGCCATACTGGCCTTCAGCATAGACATACGTCAGCTTGACATTGCCGTCGTCGCCCTTGTCGCTGGACATATCCGTATTAGCCGTCAGACGAGCCTTGACATGCCAGTTGTTGTTGACTTCAGCCGTCGGATAGAGACGGAACTGCAGCTTGTCGGCGTTGTCCTTCGTCTTCTTGCCGTTCGTATCCTCATCGCGCTTGCTCGTGTAGGTGTAACGAGCCTCGCCCGTCCACTTGACCATGTCAGCGTTGCGCTCGAGGTTGCTTACGCGGACGCCGAGGTTGTTGAGTTCATCGGAGAACTCAGCAGCGAGCTTGTCGATCAGGGCCTTGTCGGCAGCGGAGACATCGCTCTTAGCCATAGCCTTTGCGATCATCTGAGCCATCTCATAACGCGTGATGTTCTGGTTGCCGCGGAACGTCGTGTCGCCGTAGCCTTCGATGACGCCGTCAGCTGCGAGCTGGGATACAGCGTCATAAGCCCAGTGGTCAGCCGGGACATCGGAGAACGGGTTGGCAGCAGCAAACGTCGTGCTGGCAGCGCCGACAACGAGAGCCGTCGTCAGTGCGGATACGAGAGTCTTTTTCATGAAGAACTCCTCCTTCATCAAATCGAGTTGTCATTCTTGGCCGATTTCACGAAGAAGGTGTTCATGAGTATCCATGTTTCCTCAGTTCTTTCCTTTATGACCTCGTGCCAATTGGTTATCAGTGTAACACAATCCTGTTCAAATTACAAATTATCCCTAATATGTTTCTATATTGGCAATCAAATCTATCCTATCAATTTTCTGTATTTTATGTCCACAAAAAAGACCGCTCCCGAAGGAACGGTCTTTTTATTGCAGAAACATAGATGCCTGACGCCGTAAAACTGTCCTTCTCGTTATGCCGTTTGACAACATTTCTTTCATGCAGTTGGACAATGTCAATTACGCGGCAGCAGGCATCATGGTATAATAATGCAAGGCGCGCCTCACTCTTCCTTGTGGCGGACGGCGCGGACCATCTTCTCGAATTTCGTGCGCGGCATCATGACGAGATGGCCGCATCCCTGGCACTTGAGCCGGAAGTCCATGCCGGTGCGCAGAACTTCCCATTCGCTTGAGCCGCACGGGTGCGTTTTCTTCATGCGCACGATGTCACCGACGGCATATTGTTGTTTTTCCATCATGGTATTTGGAGGCCTCCTATGAAAATCTCGATCCTGCAGATGCCGGTCGCTTTCGCCCGGCCCGATGAAAATATCCAGACGCTGCGCCGCATGGTCGAAGCGTCCATGCGCGAGGAGCCGGATGTGCTCGTGCTGCCCGAGCTCTGGCGGCTCGGCTTCTACCCGCAGCCGATTGCCGTGCACGCGGACCTCGACGGCCAGCAGTCGCGCGCCGTGCTCGCAGAGCTCGCGCGCAAGAACGGCGTGAACATCGTCGGCGGCACGGTGGCCAACCGGCGCGAGGGCAAGGTCTACAACACGTGCTACATCTTCGACCGCACGGGTACGGAAGTCGCCTCGTACGACAAAGCGCACCTCTTCACGCCGAGCGGCGAGAGCGCGGACTTCGCAGCGGGCGATAATGCCGTGACCTTCCGGCTCGACGGTGTGCTCTGCGGCGTCGCCGTCTGCTATGACATGCGCTTCCCCGAATTCATCCGCAAGCTCGCACTCGAGAACATCTCTGTCCTCTTCCTGCCCGCCGCCTGGCCCGCCAGCCGCCTGAGCCACTGGCAGATCCTCACGCGCGCCCGCGCCATCGAGAACCAGCTCTATGTCATCGCGGCCAACGAGGCCGGCACCGACGAGCAGGGTAACCACCTCGCCGGCCACTCGGCGATCCTCGATCCCTGGGGCGAGACCATTGCCGAGGCCGGTGAGGGCGAGGCCATCCTGACCGCCCGCCTGCGCCCCGGCCTGCGCCAGCACATCCGCGAGACGCTTAACGTCTACGCCGACCGTCGGCCGGAGCTCTACTGAACCTTGCTATCAAAAAGACTGTCGCAAACGCGGCAGTCTTTTTTTCATGATCTTACGATTATACGTTTATACGTTGAAGCGGAAGTTGACGACGTCGCCATCCTGCATGATGTAGTCCTTGCCCTCGACGCGGACCTGGCCTTTCTCGCGGGCGGCGGCGACGCTGCCGGCGGCGATGAGGTCGTCGTAGTTGACGATCTCGGCGCGGATGAAGCCGCGCTCGAAGTCCGTGTGGATCTTGCCAGCAGCTTTCGGCGCCGTCGTACCCTTGACGATCGTCCAGGCACGGCACTCGTCCGGGCCGGCCGTCAGGAAGGTCTGGAGGCCCAGGAGGTCGAAGGCTGCCTTGATCAGGCGGTCGAGGCCGCTCTCCGTCTCACCGAGGTCTTCGAGGAAGGCCTTGGCCTCGTCCTCGTCGAGCTCAGCGATCTCCGACTCGACTTTTGCAGAGATGGCGACGACTTCTGCGCCCTCTTTGGCTGCGTATTCCTTGACCTGCTGGACGTACGGGTTCTCGTCATAGGCCGTGGCGACTTCGTCCTCGGCAACGTTCGTGACGTAGAGCGTCGGCTTGAGCGTCAGGAGGTTCATCTCCTTGATGATCTCGAGATCATCCTCGGAGAGGTCGACCTGGCGCGCCGGTGTGCCCTCATCGAGCGCAGCCTTGATGCGGCGCAGGATCTCGTCCTCGACCTTTGCTTCCTTGTTGCCGGACTTCGCGATCTTGGCGAGCTTCATGATGCGCTTCTCGACAATCTCGAGGTCCGCGAGGCAGAGCTCCGTCTGGATGATGTCGATGTCGCGCAGCGGATCGATGCCGCCCTCGACATGCGTGATGTTCGGGTCGACGAAGCAGCGCACGACATGCGCGACGGCGTCGACCTGGCGAATGTGCTCGAGGAATTTATTGCCGAGGCCCTCGCCCTTGGACGCGCCCTTGACGAGGCCGGCGATATCGACGAAGCGCACGGTGGCCGGCGTCGTCTTCTTCGACTTGTAGAGCTCATGCAGGACGTTGAGGCGCGGGTCCGGTACGGCTACGACGCCGACATTCGGCTCGATCGTGCAGAACGGGAAGTTTGCGGCCTCAGCGCCGGCTTTCGTGATGGCATTGAAAAGCGTGCTCTTGCCGACATTCGGCAGGCCGACAATACCAACTTCTAAGTTACTCAAAATGAATTTCTCCCTTACTTACAGTTGATTACAGTGTGCCAAAGATGCGGTCGCCTGCATCGCCGAGGCCCGGTACGATGTAGCCCTTTTCGTTGAGCTTCTCGTCGATGGCGGCGACGTAGAGCGGCACATCCGGATGGTCGTGGTTGATGACGCGGACGCCCTCTGGCGCGGCGACGAGGCACATGAGGATGATGTGCTTCGCGCCCTTCTCCTTGAGCAGCGAAAGTGCTGCAGACGAGCTGCCGCCCGTGGCGAGCATCGGGTCGACGACGACGAGCGTGCGCTCGGCGACATCGCCCGGCAGCTTGCAGTAGTACTCGACTGGCTTCAGCGTCTTCGGGTCGCGGTACATGCCGACGTGGCCGACGCGGGCCGCCGGGATCATGTTGACGACGCCGTTGAGCATGCCGAGGCCGGCGCGCAGGATCGGCACGACGCCGACTTTCTTGCCCGCAAGCATCTTCTCCTTGCACTTGCAGATCGGCGTCTCGATCTCGACATCCTTGAGCGGGAAGTCGCGCGTGATCTCATAGGCCATGAGCATCGAGATTTCCTCGAGCAGCTCGCGGAAGTCCTTCGTACCAGTCTCTTTCATGCGCATGATCGTGAGCTTGTGCTGGATCAGCGGGTGGTCGATGACGTGGACATTCATTGGTTCAGCCATGAAAGATACCCCTTTCTACACATTACAGAGCCCCGCAGAGCGGGGCCATGTCAGATATGGTTCACATGTTATTCACAGTGCTTATTCATAGAGCGGATATTTCGCGCAGAGGGCGGCGACGCGGCGGCGTGCCTCCTCTTTCTTTTCTTCGTTCTGCGGGTCATTCAAGACGAGCGCGATGATATTGCCGACTTCGCGCATGTCGTCTTCCTTGAAGCCGCGCGTCGTCAGGGCCGGGCTGCCGAGGCGGATGCCGCTCGTGACGAACGGGGAGCGCGGCTCGAACGGGATCGTATTGCGGTTCGAGGTGATGTTGACCTCGTCGAGGACGTTCTGCGCCTCTTTGCCCGTGATGTCCTTGCTCGTGAGGTCGACGAGCATCAGATGGTTGTCCGTGCCGCCCGAGACGATGCGGAAGCCGTCCTGCTGCAGCGTCTCAGCGAGTGCCTTGGCGTTCTTGATGGTCTGCGCTGCGTACTCCTTGAACTCGGGGCGCAGTGCCTCGCCGAGGGCGACGGCCTTGGCGGCGATGACGTGCATGAGCGGTCCGCCCTGGATGCCGGGGAAGACGGCCTTGTTGAACTGCTTGCCGAATTCCGCATCCTTGCAGAGGATCATGCCGCCGCGCGGGCCGCGCAGCGTCTTATGGGTCGTCGTCGTGACGACGTCGGCGTACGGGACCGGGCTCGGATGGAGGCCGGCGGCGACGAGGCCGGCGATGTGCGCGATGTCGACCATGAGGTAAGCGCCGACCTTATGGGCAATCTCCGCGAGGCGCGGGAAGTCGATGATGCGCGCATAGGCGGAGGCGCCGGCAACGATCAGCTTCGGCTTGCACTCTTCAGCCTGCTTCTCGAGTGCGTCGTAGTCGATGCGCTCCGTCTCCTTGTCGACACCGTACGGCACGATCTTGAAGTACTTGCCGCTCATGTTGACCGGGCTGCCGTGCGTCAGGTGACCGCCGTCCGTGAGGTTCATGCCCATGACCGTGTCACCCGGCGTCAAGAGGGAGAAGAACACAGCCATGTTGGCCTGTGCGCCGGAATGCGGCTGGACGTTGGCATAGGCTGCGCCGAAGAGCTTCTTCGCACGGTCGATGGCCAGCTGCTCGACGACGTCGACGTACTCGCAGCCGCCGTAGTAGCGCTTGCCGGGGTAGCCTTCGGCGTATTTATTCGTCAGCACGCTGCCCTGTGCTTCCATCACGGCTTTGGAGACGATGTTCTCCGACGCGATGAGCTCGAGCTTCGTGCGTTGGCGATTGAGCTCCAGGTCAATCTCTTTCGCGATTTCCGGGTCCGACTGTTTCAGGGTGTCCATCAGGCTCATGGGTTTCCTCCTATTCTGCTGCTCTTGCAGCATTCCCTATTGTGTGGATGACAGATGGCTGGGAGCTTACTGCTGCTCGATTGCCATGATCTTGTTGACACGGCGCGCATGGCGGCCGCCCTCGAACGAGCTCTCGACGAACGCGCGGACAATCTCGCCTGCCGGGCCGAAGCCGAGCACGCGGCCGCCCATCGCGAGGACGTTGGCGTTGTTGTGCTCGCGCGCCTTCTTGGCCGAGTAGACATCGTTGCAGAGAGCGCAGCGGATGCCCTTGACCTTGTTGGCCGCGATTGAGATGCCAATGCCCGTGCCGCAGAGCACGATGCCGAGGTCGGCCTTGCCGCTCGTCACATCTGCGCAGACTTTCTCGGCGATATCCGGGTAGTCGACGGACTCCGTGCCGAAGGTGCCGACATCCGTCACCTTGATGTCTTCGTACTCTTTCAGGACCATCTTGACTTCGTCCTTGAGTGCCACAGCGCCGTGGTCACTGCCAATCGTAATGTTCATGGATTCTCCACCTTTCTTACATGCTCTTTCTTATTCTATCACACATGCGCACCAAAAAAAACACATCAAGTGGCCGATCATCCCTGGAAAAGCGCGCGGATCTCTTCTTCGGTGAGCTTGGCGAGGAAATTCTCGCCGGGCTTTATCATCTGGTCGATCAGGGACTTCTTCTTTTCCTGCAGCTCGTAGATCTTCTCCTCGACCGTCCCCTTCATGATGAGCTTGAAGACCTGGACGTTGCTGCGCTGGCCGAGGCGGTAGGCGCGGTCGGTCGCCTGGTCCTCGACGGCGGGGTTCCACCACGGGTCGAAGTGGACGACCATGTCGGCGCCCGTGAGGTTGAGGCCCGTGCCGCCCGCCTTGAGTGAGATCAGGAAGACCGGCACGGCGCCCCTGTTGAACTCCCGCACGAGCTTCATGCGCGTCAGGGCCGGCGTCGCGCCGTCGAGGTAGAAGTGCGCGAGCCCCCTCCTTCGCAGGTGCTCGGCGATGCGCGAGAGCATCGTCGTGAACTGCGAGAAAATCAGCAGGCGATGGCCGCCCTCGTGCGCCTCCGCGATGAGCTCATCGAGCATGTCGAGCTTGCCTGAGCCGCCGTGGTAGCTCTCGAGGAAGAGCGAGGGGTCGCAGGCAATCTGGCGCAGGCGCGTGAGGATGGCGAGGATCTTGATGCGCTGCTCTCCGGGGCTCGCGAGGCTGACCTCGCGCAGGAAGTCGCGCTGGCTCTTCATGAAGTAGGCCCGGTAGACTTTCGCCTGCTGCGGCGTCATCTCACCGACGAGCTTGCGCTCGACCTTGTCGGGCAGCTCCTTTAAGACATCCTTCTTCATGCGGCGCAGGATGAATGGCATGACGCGCTGCCGCAGTGCCTTGGCAGCCTTCTTGTCCTCGGCGCGCACGATGGGAAGCTCGAAGCGCTGCTTGAACTTCGACTGGCTGCCGAGGTAGCCCGGCATCAGGAAGTCAAAGATGGACCAGAGCTCCGTCAGCGTGTTCTCGATGGGTGTGCCCGTCAGCGCAAAGCAGGTGTCGGCCGACAGTTTCTTGACGGCGCGCGCACTCTGCGTCGCGGGATTCTTGATGTGCTGCGCCTCGTCGAGGAATACACAGCCGAAATGTCTGGCTCCATAGAGGTCGATGTCGCGCTTGAGCGTGTCGTACGTCGTCACGATGACATCGACGCCGCCCGCCTGCTCGAGCTGGGCGCATCGCTCCGCCTTCGATCCCGCCACGGCCACCGCCTGCAGCGATGGCGCGAAGCGGGCGATCTCCTCGAGCCAGTTGTAGAGCAGCGAGGTCGGCGCGACGACGAGCGAGGGCGGCGCCTCGGGCGCTTTCCTGGCGAGCAGGAATGTGATGACCTGCAGTGTCTTGCCAAGGCCCATGTCATCTGCGAGGATGCCGCCGAGATGATGGTCCGCAAGGCCTGAGAGCCAGTTGAAGCCTGTGACCTGGTAGTCGCGCAGCACGGGCTTCAGCGAAGTCGGCACCTCGTAGTCGGCCTCCTGTGGCTGGCGGATGCCGCGCACGATCTCGCGGAAGCGGCGGCTGCGCACGAGCTGCAGGCCCTCGTCTTCGCGCGCGAGTCCGTCGAGGTACATGGCCTCCGAGAGCGGCAACTCTATCTTGCCGCCCGCGAGGTCCTTCTTCTTGAGCCCCGCGTTCTCCACGAGCGAGGCGATGGCGCGCAATTGCTGGTCGCCGAGCGTCACGAAGCTCCTGTCCTTCATGCGGTGATAGCGCTTCTTCTGGCGGTAGGAGTCGAGGATGTCGACGAGTTCTTGATAGTCGACATCCTTCATGTTGAACGTGACCTCCAGGAGGTCCATGTCGTTGACACTGACGCCGGCCGTGACCTTCGGCATGGGGCGCACGGGCCGGCGCTCGAAACTCGCCTCGTAGAAGATCTCGACGCGCTCTGGCAGCTCCTCGAGCCCCTGCGTGAGGAAGTCGTAGCTCTTCTCTTCGTCGAGCTGGACGAACTGGTCGCGCTTCTTCGTGAAGCCATAGCGCGCAAAGACGGTGAGCAGCGCCTGCTCCGCCTCGCTGTCGCGCACGAGCAAGTGGCCCGCATCGACATCCGGCGCCGCCTGCACGACAGGATTGAATCGGATGTGGTCGTAGACGAAGACGGGCTTCACGGCGATGCCCTCGCCCTCGTAGTCGAGGTAGAGCTCTGCCGTGAGCGGCACGAGCAGGAATTCCTCCTCGAAGCCCGCGTCGACATCGACGTCCGCGACCTGCTCGACGGCCGGCAGGATGCTGCTGAAGAACGGCGTCATGTCGCCATGCGAGAGCTGCACGCTCGTCGCGCGCGCAAACGCCTGCCAGAGCGGCTGCAGCGCGCGGCCGAACGCATCCGCCACCCGGTAGATGGCCTCGTGCTGGTAGAGGATGCGGCAGTCCTCCGAGAGCGGCGTGAGGTCTCCGTCCTCCAGCGTGATGCGGCCGCTCCTGTCAGCGAGGCGGCTGACTTCCAGATGGATGGCAGGCTTTCCCTCGCGCAGATGGGCCGCGATGGCCTCGCTGCCGTCGATGTGCAGCTCGATGGACGTCTCCCCCATGATGGCGAGGAAGTCCTCGAGCAGGCTCGGCGTCAGGTGCATCATCTTATGCTCAAAGACCGTGCTCTTCTGCAGCGCGTGCATGTATGAGAGCGCCGGCTGGTGGCGCAGTAGACTCTTCTCGTCGCGGTACGCCTGCTGCATGAAGGCCCAGAGCCTCTCGGAGACGCCGTCGGCCCAGCGCAGCGATGCCGTGTGTATCACATGATTGCGGCCAAGCGAGTAGTCCTCCCCCGCCATCACGCACTGCAGGAGCTCCATGAGATTGCGCACGACGTAGAGGCGGCTCATGCCGATGCGGAACTCGAGCCAGCTCTCGACCCTTCCTGGCGCACTCTCGACGAAGAGGCGCGGGACGAGGTAGACGGGCTCCTGCAGCGGAGCGGATGGCAGCTGCGCCGCCAACTGGAAGCCCTGCAGCAGGCGGCGGCCGCCCGCATCCGTTCCCTGAGAGGAACAGCCTGCCATGGATTGCTGCTGGACGGTCTTGAGCACGGCGACGACATGCTTGCAGGCGCCGAGGTACTGCGCCGCGGCCGGGCAGTCGCAGTGGAACGACTCGACCTCATCGCCCGCCCCCGTCAGGCTGATGCGGACATGATATGCCTCCGTTCCCTCGACGACGGCCGTGTAGCTCCTGCCATCCTCCTGCCGCTCCAGATGCCCGACGGCGCCGCGCCTGAAATAGCGGACACCGCGCTTGTAGGCGGCATCCGTCGCCACTGCCCGGATCTGCTCCTCATCGATCACCGTATTCCCGCCTTTCTTCTGCTTCGCAACTATGCTAAGATAAAGTAGATTTCATTCCTTTCATCTTAACATATTTCACTCACTGCGAACAGAAAAGAGAGCATCATGAACGAACAAAAACTTCCGCACGGCGCGCGCATCCTCGTCGTGCGCCTCAGCGCCATCGGCGACGTGCTGCACTCGACGGCCGTCGTCCACAACCTCAAGCGGCTCGTGCCGGACTGCCACATCACCTGGCTCGTGAGCCCGCCGGCGAGCATCCTGCTCGAAAACGACCCCGACATCGACCGCCTGCTCGTCTGGGACCGCCGGACGTTCGACAAGGCGGCAGCGCATCTCGACCTACACACCATCCGTCAGACGCTCCGGGAGGCCAAGGCGCTGCTGCACCAGTACGAATTCGACATCGCGCTCGACATACAGGGGCTCTTCCTCTCGGGCATCCTGGCGCGCATGAGCCGCGCGCCGCGCCGCATCGGCATCCACGAGCGCCACGAGGGCAACTTCCTCTTCATGACGGAGATGGCGCCGGACATCTCCGATTGCCACAAGATACGCCGCTACATGACGGCGCTCGCGCCGCTCGGCATCGGCCCCGAGGACTTCATGCCCGGCCTCGTGCTCAAGCTGCCCGACACCTATGAGGGCTTCGCCGAGAGATTCTTCGCGGACAAGGATGTCACGCTGCACGACCCGCAGCAGCCGCTGCTGCTCGTCAACACGCGCACGACATGGCCCGACAAGAACTGGCCGCCCGAATTCTTCGGCCGCGCGCTCACCAACCTGCCCGAGAACATCCAGATTGTCTTCACCGGCGCGCCGTCCGACCAAGTCTACATCGAGCGCGCCCAGCAGGAGATGGAAGGCCGCGCCTCCCTCTCGATTGCCGGCCAGACGAGCCTCCTGGAGCTTGCCGCCATCTTCCGCGAGTCCGACTTGCTGCTGACCGGCGACACTGGCCCGCTCTACATCGCCGAAGCCGTCGGACTGCCGACCCTCTCCCTCTGGGGCCCGACCCATCCGGGCATCTACGGGCCGCTGACAAAAGGTCACCACTTCATCCTCTCCCCCCACGAGTGCACCGCCTGCTGCAAGACAAAGTGCCGCCACAAATCAAACGCCTGCATGAACGCCATCAAGCCCGGCACCGTGACCAAAGCCTTGCTCGGGCTGCTCTACCACTGAAAAAATCCTGTCCTCATCGTTCAGATGACCGTGAGAACAGGACCAGAAATGAAAATTGACGTTTGCAAATCGCCATTGTATAATATAGACAGATAAAAAGAGCGAACCACTAAGATGGTCAGCTTGGCATATCGTAGACACAAATTTCGGCCATACAAACAGCGCCGCTAACGCTGATGGCCACCGTACATCCGAAGAAACCGTCCTTGCCGGGGCGGCTTTTTCGCATCTGGATGTACGCCGAAGGGTTATTTACGGAATGCACGGATCAGTTCCAACAGGAACTTACCGTCAATAACGCCGAAGGAAGCCAGCACGACCAAGGCGAGAAAAACCAGTACAAAAACTACCAGCAATCCGCAGACCGTAACGACAGCGACCTCCGATGAAAAGAACGCTTCCATAGAAGCAGGCATTCGTCGCGTGATACCAGAGGCATCACGTCCCTTTCTTTTCGGATTTATGCCAAGCACAACGACTCGACCACCGATGACCATCATATTGCATCGTAGATGACAGCAAAAGCTGTGTTCGCTCTAGGGAATATCCCCTGCCATAGTATAACAGGAAACGAGAGCCCCATCAAGATTTCTATCTTGATGGGGCTCTCGTCTTATATTGATGGATTCATTCTATTGTTGTCTCAGTCCTTTACATTGCGGAATGCCAGCGAGTATGCCAGGACCACGGCAAAGCAAAAGACTGGCAGATAGAACGCGGAACGGATAGCCGTCTGCTCGGGATTGAATCCACTGACAAGAAATGCCAGCGTGCTGTTATCGACTAATGCACCCATTATCGGCGTGATGATAGCACCGCCAAGGATTGCCATGATCAGGCCAGCTGCACCGAACTTGACCTCAGGGCCAAGGCCGCGCAGGGCAATGCCGTAAATCGTCGGGAACATCAGCGACATGCACCCAGAAATACCGATCAAGCAGTAAATCGAAACATCGATCGGCAGATAAATCGTACCGAAGCAGCAGAGAATGCCGCCCACTGCAAAGACGGCCATCATCTTAGCGGGGGTAATGTACTTCATGAGCCATGTGCAGATCCAACGGCAACCGATGAAAAGGAAAATGGAGTAAATATAGAAATTTGTAGCCTCAGATTCAATGACATGCAGGTTTGCCATTACGTACTTGATAGTCCAGGTCCAGACAGCAATCTGCACGCCAACATAGAAGAACTGAGTCACGACACCAAATGCATAGCGCGGCAGATGGATGAGGCGCGAGAGGGCTTCTTTGACGGTCATCTCTTCGCCAGCGTCCTTATCGTTCAGCTTGCTGCGGAAGAAAGCGCACCAAATAATAAAGGCAATGAGAATCAAGCCGACATACGGCACGCAGACCCAGAAGAGCTCGACATCGCGCACAGCGGCGAGCTGATCCGGCGTCATGGCCAGGCGGTCCTCCAGCGTTGCCGGATTCAAATGCGAGAGAATGACATACTTTGCCAGGAACAGCCCCGCCATCGAGCCTAGCGGATTGAATGCCTGAGCAAAATTCAGGCGACGGACACTCGTGGATTCATCGCCAAGAGAGAGTACAAAAGGATTACAGGTCGTCTCGAGGACCGACAGGCCGCCAGCCAGGACGAAGATCGACACGAGGAACAGATTATAGCTTTGCAGTATGGCCGCTGGGATATAGCCGAAAGCGCCGACCATATAGAATCCCAAGCCGACCAAGACGCCGACTCGATAAGAGTACCGCTTGATGATAAAAGCTGCCGGCAAAGCTAACACAGCATACGCTCCATAAAAAGCGACCTGTACTAAAGACGAGTCTACCGCTTTTATCATGAATATTTTCGCAAATGACGGCACAAGATTATCCGTCATATTGTTGAGCAGGCCCCAAAGTGCAAAGCACGTGACGAGCAGTCCGAAATACAGCCGGTACTCCTTTGGCACCACAGGCGCAGATGTCTCCTGGATGTCTGGCTGCACAGCAGTTGCAAATCCTTCCTCTTTCATACTAGCCCTCCTTTTGGAAATGACTGTCTGAGCATCAGGCAATCATTTCCTTGATTCGCTCTATCACTATCTCTTCAATTTCTCATTCTCATCTTGTCTCGATTGTGTTCCTTCAGTCCTTGGCATAATGACGGTACCCAGGATGGCGTCCCGTTACTCCGTAATAGCTGCGAAGCTTGATCAGCTTATCAATGTTCTCTTTCGATATCTCCTGCGGACCACCGAGCTGGTACGCTACAAGATTGATTTTTGCGAAAAGCTCAACCGTCTCCATCTTGTAATACGCACTGATGAGATCCGCTCCCATCGTCAGTGCGCCGTGATTCTCCAGCAGCACAGCATCATGATCCTGGATGTACGGGGCGATGGCCTCAGGAACCTCGTAGGTAGACGGCGTGCCATACGGTGTGATTGGAATCGACCCCAATGAAACGACCGTCTCGATCATATCGTAACGGTCGAGTGGGATATGCGCCACGGCAAAGCCCGTAGCCGTAGGCGGATGTGCATGCAGCACAGCACCGACATCATCACGGTCCTTATAGCAGCGCATATGCATCTTGATCTCGGAAGATGGTCGATAGCCCTCCTTGGCCTCGAGCACCTTGCCTTCCGCATCGATCCGCACAAGCTTTTCCGGTGTGATGAAGCTCTTGCTGATACCTGTCGGCGTGGCGAGGAATGTCCCGTCATCGAGCTTGACCGTCACGTTGCCATCATTTGCTGCTACCCAGCCAAGCTGCCACATCTTATGGCAGACATCACAGATTTCTGCTTTGATCTCTTCGTAACTCATGTAATTTCCTCCTCAGTCCTGTACGACACCCTTCTGCAGCATGACATTGGCGTAGACGGCACTCTCGCCCGTCGTCACGATGGCATATGCCGTACTGGCTTCTTTGTAGAATGCAAACCGCTCAATCGTACCCACGGCGTCAGCACCGCGTGTGTCATGATGCGCTACGATATCCTTGTACGTATCCCATATCGGGGTCTTGACGGGATCACCCTTCATGACCTCCATGAGGCTGACCGGTTTCTCGACATAGGCATCGAGCGGCATGACCTGCAGGATGGCGTCCAGGAGTTCTGGCACGCCATGCCCATCACAGCGCACGACCTTGCAATTCTTGCCGACCGATTCCGCTGGGAAATTGCCATCGCCGATGACGATGCGATCGCTGTGCCCCATCTCGCAGAGCACCTTGAGTAATTCCGGCGATAAAATATGGGGGATACCCTTCAACATGATGTGACTGCCTCCCATCTCTGATATTCTTCCTGCCAGCGTTCAGCCTCCTGCGGCTGATACGCCTGAATAGACTCTGAATCCCTGATGATCCGACGTGCTTCACGCAGACTCTCGATAGCGCCTACAGAAAGCAGCTGCAAGGCGATATTCCCGAGCACCGTAGCCTCGACAGGGCCAGCCAAGACCTCCTTGCCGCAAGCATCTGCCGTCATCTGGCAGAGCAGCTGGCTCTGTATGCCACCGCCAATCATATGCAGGCGCGGATACGTGCGGTCCAGGCACTCTTCCAGTTCTACAGCCGCCTGATGATAGCGCATAGCCAAGCTTTCATCGATGCAGCGGACAACGGCACCAACGGATTCTGGTACAGGTTGTCCTGTCCTGCGGCAGTAGTCGCGAATCCGTTCCGGCATATTGCCGCTCGGCACGAATTCTGGCGCATCAGGATGAATGAAGGAGCGGAATGGTTCGGCAGCCCCAGCAAGCTGCTCGAGTTCACCAAAGGAATATTCATGCCCTTCCCGCATCCACTGGCGACGGCATTCCTGGATCAGCCACAGGCCGATGATGTTCTTGAGGAACGATGCCTTGCCGCCATAGCCGCCCTCATTCGTGATATTGGCCCGCTCCGATGCTTCATTGATGACAGGTTCAGCAAGCTCTGTACCGAGCAGTGACCATGTCCCGCAGGAAAGGAATAGAAATTCCTGCTGCTCTGTCGGCACGGCCACCATGGCACTCTGTGTATCGTGTCCAGCCACGGCGATGACTTCAGCTGGCTCGAGCCCGAGTTCTTCGCAAAGTGATTCATCAAGCGTTCCGATGCGTGTTCCCGTCGGGATGAGCTCAGGCAGGATGCAATCTGGCAAAGCTAGAGCTTCTAAAATCCTCTTTGACCAGCATTTCTGCTTGGCATCGAGCATCTGGCTTGTCGAAGCAATCGAATACTCTGCACTGCGGACTCCAGACAGGAAGTAATTCAAGAGATCTGGCATGAACAGAATCGTCTTTGCCCGTTCCAGGACCTCTGGACGCTGCTGCTTCAAAGAAAACAACTGGAACAGCGTGTTGATCGGCATGATCTGGTTGCCCGTAATCCCATAGAGTTCTTCTCGTGGTATATGGTGGAATACCTCTTCTACCATGCCAGTTGTGCGCCGATCCCGATAATGAACGGGATTCTCTAACAGATTCCCACGTTGATCCAGCATGCCAAAATCCACGCCCCAAGTATCAATGCCGATACTCGCAACTGGTCCAGACAAGTAAGCCTTTGTCATGCCCTGCTTGATCTCATGGAATAAGCGCAGGACATCCCAATACATCGTGCCGCGAACCATGACAGGATCATTGGCAAAACGGTGTACCTCTTCCATGTGGATGGTGCGGCCATCGAACGTGCCGACAACCGCCCTGCCACTGGAAGCACCGAAGTCAAAGGCGAGCACGCGTTTTTCTTCGGTCATCGTATCTCCTCCAACTCACAACTCGTATTCAAGGTTCATCACTTATACATCGGGCCATAGGCCTTGCATGCGCGATAATCCTGGCCTTCTTTATCCATGCCAAATGCATTCCATGCTGCCGGGCGGAAAATATCCTCCTCCGGCACATTGTGCATGCAGACCGGGATGCGCAGGATCGAGCAGAGCGTGATGAGATCTGCGCCGATATGCCCGTACGTGATGGCACCGTGGTTAGCACCCCAATTGTTCATGACATCATAGGCAGACTTAAAGGCACCCTCACCCGTGAGACGCGGCGTGAACCACGTGCATGGCCAAGTATAATCCGTGCGTTTCCAGATCTTATCCGATACTTCATCCGGCAGATTGACGGTATAGCCTTCTACGAGCTGCAGGACTGGTCCAATACCCTTGACGATATTGACACGGACCATCGTGGCGGGCATCTCACCGCGCGTCAGGTAACGAGACGAGAATCCGCCGCCACGGAAATAACCATTGTCTGCCGGGCACCACTCAGTAGCATCCAAGCAGGCCTTCTGGTCCTCTTCCGTCATCTCCCAGAACGGCTTGATAACCGAATTGCCATCGCCATCCTTGACCTCACCACAGGCATCAAGGCAGGCTGCACCGGAATTGATGAGATGCAAGAAGCCCTTGCCTTCTTTAGCCTTGCCCTCGAGTTCATAGCCCGTTGCCTTCTTGACAGCCTCAGGGCTCCAATACGTACGGACATCAGCAAAAATCTGCGCGCGATTCGTCAAGAGCTTGTTGAAAAGCATGGCCACACCATTGAGCGTATCATTCTCCGTTGCCAGGATGTAGCTTTCACGTGCACCTTCCCAGTCAAACGACGAGTTCATGAGCGCTTCAGCAAAATCGCCGTTCGGATAGAAGTCCGTCCACTGACGCTGCCCCTGGAAACCGCCGGCAATCGCATTATGGCCGACAGCCTCTTCCTCACAGCCCTTTGGCAGGTTCGGATTGCCATTGTAGAGGTCCTTCATGATGCACATCATCTTGACGACAAATTCCCAAGCCTCTTTTTTCTGCTCGTCCGTCTTGCGCGCAAAGTCTGGGTTCTTGTCAAAGCCTTCCTTGCAGTGCTCTTTTGTCCAAGCCAGAGCCTTCTCATACTCTTTCCGATCATAGATACCTTCCGTCATACGGCGGATAATTTCGACCTCATCAACCGATTCAATGCGCATGCCAAGGTATTCCTCAAAAAATTCCGGGTTGATGATAGATCCTCCGATGCCCATCGTGATGGAGCCAATCTGCAGGTAAGACTTGCCGCGCATCGTCGCCGCTGCTACAGCAGCACGGCCAAAGCGGAGCAGCTTCACCTTGACATCCTCAGGAATCTCCGTCGCATCAGCTTCCTGTACATCGTGACCGTAAATGCCAAATGCCGGCAGCCCCTTCTGTGCATGGCTGGCGAGCACGGAAGCCAGATAGACGGCACCCGGACGTTCTGTGCCATTGAACCCCCAGACACCCTTGATCGTCATCGGATCCATATCCATCGTTTCCGAGCCATAGCACCAGCAAGGTGTAACAGTTAACGTGATATCAACGCCAGCCTTTTTGAACTGATCTGCGCAAGCAGCTGCTTCTGCCACACGACCAATCGTAGTATTGGCAATGATGACCTTCACCGGCTCACCATTCGTATAGCAGAGATTTTCCTCAAACAACTTCTTGGCGGCCTGAGCCATGCCCATGGTCTGCTCCTCTAACGAACCGCGTACATTGAGCACGCCACGACGCCCATCGATTGTCGGACGGATACCAATTACCGGATAATCACCAATCAGTCTGCTCTTTGCCATATCTGCTTCCTCCTCATGTATCGTCTGAAGATTTCTTTATCTTGATTACACGTTAAGTATATCATTGACCAGCACTTCATTCTCGTTTTATCTTATGGTATAATAAGACTATATTATCTTTTGCATATTGTCTATATTCAGAAAACGGTTTCATCTAAAATTGCAAAACAGTAAAATAAACACGTTTTTCCTTACATAAAACACGTTTTTCCTTACATAGTATAATAATAACTTTTTTTATAACGATATTATCTTTATGAGAAAGGATCCTATCATCTCATGCAACACGATGGATATAATGAATTTCGTCAGCGTGGGCGGTTTGACTTCCCGATCGAGTTCCACCATGTCGATTGCCACCATCCACGTTTCTACATGCCATATCACTGGCACATGGAGTACGAGATTGATTTAGTCGTACAAGGAACGCTGACGCTTTCCCTGAATGAAACGCAGATTCATGCCCAAGCGGGTGATATCATCTTCATCCGCGATGGTGTTGTCCATGGTGGCCGCCCAGAGACGTCCGACACGATCTACGGCTGCATCGTCTTCGATATGAAAAAGATGCTCGCTGGCAGTCATTCGTTCCAAGACCAGATCGATGACATCCTCAAGCACATCACCCTGATCAGCAAACACATCCCCTCGAACACTCCAGATATTCCCAAAATCATGCAATACCTCTTCCGCAGCATGGCCGAAGAATATCCAGGATATGAGCTGGTCGTCACCGGCCTCCTCTACTCATTCCTTGGACTCGTCAGGCGTCACGGGCTCTACCATCAAGCAGATCCCCTGGCCCTGCGGGAATACAAGCGCAAGCGCATCACCCAGCTCAAGCAGACCTTCAATCTCATTGACTCGAATTATCCACAACCACTGACCCTCGCTGATCTGGCAAAGGCCGCCAATCTATCTCCGAACTACTTTTGCCGCTTCTTCCAAAAGATCACGCATCATTCCCCGATTGATTACCTCAATCGCTATCGCGTCGAGATGGCCTGTCTCAAACTCGCCCATACAAATGATTCCATTACCAACATCGCACTCGCTTGCGGCTTTAACGATGTGAGCTACTTCATCAAGCTCTTCCATCGCTATAAGGAAACTTCTCCTCTCAAATACAGGCAACTCATAAAATCACACAGCAAGTAAAACAATGAGGACCACATATCACGGGATATGTGGTCCTCATTCATCAGTACGATATTTCTATGGCATAAAATCAAGCATCACTGCGACTGGAACTGCACGGTGACTGTTGTACCCTTGTCGACTAGCGTGTTCGCGGGGATGCTCTGGCTGACGGCGTAGCCGGAGCCGTCGGGGTCGCAGTTCAGGCCGCGGTCGGCGGCGAGCTGGGCGGCTTCGCGCATGCTCTTGCCGGAGAAGTCGGGCACGACGACCTTGCCGTCGGGCACGGTGCCAGAATACGACTTCTGCGTCTTGGCCGAGGGTTTCGCCTTCGACTCCATGCCGGCGAACGGGTCGCTCGACGGCTCGATGTGCAGGTAGCGGAAGAGCTGCGTGAAGATGCGGCTGGCCACCGGCGCGGCGATCTGGCCGCCGTAGTAATTGCCCGTGCCGGGGTCGTCGATCATGACGAGCACGGTGAGCTGCGGGTCCTCGACGGGAGCGAAGCCGCAGAACGAGGCGATGTAGTGCCCTTCCATGTAGCCGGAGCCGTCGGGGCGTATCTTCTGGGCCGTGCCCGTCTTGCCGGCGATGCGGTAGCCCTTGACGGCTGCCTTCTTGCCGCCGCCGCTCGCGACGACCTGCTCGAGCAGTCCGACGAGCGTCTTGTCGGTGGCCGACTCAATCGTGCGGCGCACCTCTGTCGTGCCCTTCTCCTCGTAGATGGAGCCGTCGACATTCGTGATGGTCTTGACGATGTGCGGCTTTAAGAGCACGCCGTCGTTGGCGATGGCCGACATGGCCGTCACGAGCTGCAGCGGCGTCACAGCGATACTCTGGCCGATGGCCATCGTCGCGACGTCCGAGTCGCGCATGTCATCCGGGTTGAAGAGCAGGCCGCCCTCCTCGCCCGGCAGCTCGATGCCCGTCGGCGTTCCGAAGCCAAAGAGCTTGGCGTAGTCCGTGAGCTTCTGCGCGCCGAGGCGCAGGCCGACCTGCGCAAAGCCCGTGTTGAGCGACTGCTTGACGACGTCGGTGAAGGTGACGGTGCCGAAGCTCGTGCCGCTCCAGTTCTGGATGCGGCGGCCCGAAACCATGACGTAGCCCGGGTCGACGAAGACCTGGTTCGGCGAGACGACTTTCTCCTGCAGGGCGGCCGCGGCGACGACCGACTTGAAGGTCGAACCCGGCTCGTAGATGAAGGAGACGGCGCGGTTCTTCCAGACCTCTGGCGAGTAGTCGTAGAAGCTGTTCGGGTTGTACGATGGACGCGAGGCCATCGCGAGGACCTCGCCCGTCTTCGGGTTCATGACGACGCAGGTGATGGCCTGCGGGTTGTTCTCAGCCATCGCGCGGTCGAGCTCCTGCTCGACGATGAACTGGATGCCGGCATCGAGCGTGAGCTCGACGTTCTTGCAGTACTCGCCCTTGTACTGGCGCTGGCTCGAGAAAATCGAGTCGAGGATTGGCCTGTTCTGGCGGTCCGTCGTCAGGTACTTCTCCTTGACCTCGCCCTTCAGCAGACCGTCGAGGCCCTGCTCGATGCCGTCGAGTCCCTTGTCGTCCGTGCCGACAAAGCCGAGGACGTTGGCCCCGAGGATGTCGTTGGGGTAGTAGCGCTTGGCCTCGTCGCGGAAGCCGACGCAGTCCGTGTACGACTTCTCGCGGACCATCTTGCGCACAGCCTCGTACTCGTCGTGCTCCATGCGCCGCTTGACCCAGACGAAACCGCCGCCTGCCGAGATATCATCGAGGATCTCCTGCTCGGGCATGTTGATGAGCGGCGCGAGGTCTGTGGCAAGTGCATCGGGATCCGAGACGTGATTCGGGTCGATGTACAGCGACTTCGTCATGAGGCTCACGGCCATCTCGCGGCCATTGCGGTCGGTGATCGTGCCACGCGGGGACTGTATGGCCAGGTCGTACCCGACCTGGCTGCGCATGCGCTCCGACAGCTCATCTCCCGCTACGAGCTGCAGCCAGGCGTAGCGCAGCACCATGACACCAAAAAGGATGCCCATCACGTACACCATCGCCAGGATGTGCTTCTGCAGCCAAACACGTCTATCCATCTTCATCTCATTCGTTCACTCCAACTAGCCGAGATCACCGCCTGATGGCAATCCGCCTCTCGTTTTTTCTCATCCCTGTATTGTACCACATTTTTCACGGCTTCGCCTGACCAGCTTTACTCTGGCCGCTCCTGCCGCTGTGGCGCAAGAGTGTCTCGCGCAGACGGTCTTCGATGGAGGCGAGCTCTTTCTCGGCAGCCTGGCGCTTGGCGCGTCCTTCCTGCTGGATGCGCACCGTGTCCTCGATCGTCTGGATGAGCTTCTCGTTGACTTCACGCACCGTCTCGACATCGACGATGCTGCGCTCGTTCTCCTTCGCCGTTTCGATAGAATTCTGCTTGAGCAGCTCCGCATTGCGCTTCAGAAGCTCGTTCGTCGTGTTGTTGACGGCCTGCTGCATGCGCAGGACCTTCTGCTGGGCCGAGAGGCCGAGCGCGATGACGAGCTGATTCTTCCAGAGCGGGATCGTCGAGTAGATGGCCGTCTGCACGCGGTCGATCAGCGCCTTGTCGTTGTTCTGGATCAGGCGGATCTGCGGCGCCGTCTGGATGGCAATCGTCTTGCTGATCTTGAGGTCGTGCAGCTTCTTCTCGAAGCGGTTGACGCCCGCCTCGAAGTCCGCGACGACCTGCACGGCCATCGGGTCGTTGGCCGCGGCTGCCTGCGCGTGGAGCTTCGGCAGCGTCTCTGTGCGCATCTCCTCGAGCTTCTCCTCGCCGGCCCGGATGTAGAGCTGCAGCTCCTTGAAGTAGGCAAAGTTCTCGTCGTAGAGGCGATCGAAAAGCACGACGTCCTTCATCATCTTGAGGCGCGACTGCTCGAGTGCGCCGGCGATGCGCTCGACCTGCACCGAGAGCTTCTCGTAGCCCTGCTTGATGTTGTCCGTCTTATTGACGAGGCTGCCGAGGATCGGCACCTTGCGCAGAAAGCCGCCCTGGCTCTTCTCGTCGTACTCCTTGACCTCTGTCACGAGGCTAGCGAGCAATTGGCCGACCTCGCCGCTGTCCTTCGTGCGCACCTGCGCGAGGACGCTGTCGGAGAACGCCGCAATCTTCTTCTGCGCGGGCGCGCCGTACGTCAAGAGAGCCTCGGAGTCGGTCATGTCGATGCTGTCCTTGATCTGCTCGACTTTCTCCAGTTCCTCCGGTGAGAGCGCATCCACAGCCGCCTCGACCTCGCGCTCGACTTTCTCCGGCACGATGGCCTTCGTCGTGGTGCCCTGCTCTGCCTGATGGCGCGTCATGAGGTCCGAAAGATCAATATCCTTTGCCATAAAAATCACCGCCTGTTGCCTTGGTAGTACATATCATAGAAATCATCCATCGACATGAAGAGGTAGCGCATGCCCTCGAAGAAGCCGACGATGCCGGGGATGGCCGTCCACCAGAAGAGCAGGTAGAGGATACCCCACTTCGTCTTGCCCTGATAGAACTTGTGGGCGCCGATGCAGCCGCCGAAGATGGCGAGCGCGCTCATGATGAGCTTGTCCTTGAGGACGCTGCCGCGCAGTTCCTCCGGCATCGTGACGTGGAACGTGCTGGCCGCGCGGAAGGCGCGGCGGCGCGGATGCTTGCGGCCGCCGCGGTTCTGGAGGCCCGTTCCCTTGTGCACGACTGGCTCCTGCTTGTCGAAGAAGCGGCGCACATCCGCGAGGACGGTCGTCTTCTCCATCTCATTCTCCTGCACTGATGCCGCCGTCTTCTTCTCCTCATGACTTGGCAAGTTCTCGATGCCGTCAGCGGCCATCGTCTTCTGCAGGACGGAAAGCTCGGCGTCCATGTCGAGCAGCTTGTCGCTGAGGACGCGCTCGAATTCCTTCTCATACGCCTCGTCGAAGGAAGCGAGCGTATCTTTGATGTTCTCGCGCGTCTCGGCAACCTGCTCCGTATCGAGGCCCGTCTTCTCGAGCTCGCGGTACTCCTCGGCGAGTCGCGCCGCCCTGTCCTGGTACGTGTCGATGAAGCGGCGGGCAGCCGGGATGGCCTTCGGGTGCTTCTCGAGGTAGTCGAGCAGGTTCGCAGCGACCTGCTGCATCACGGCGAGCTGTTCGCGCAGCTCGCCGTCGCGGATGGTCCTGCGCGCCGCATCGACGCGCGCGTAGTCGCCCACGGCCTTCTGCCAACTCGTCTCGATGAGCTGTGCCTCGTCCTCTGAATACTCCTTGAGCTCGAGCTTGTGGTGGCGGTCAATGGCCTGACCGCTGTACGTCTTCGCCTTGTAGCCGAAGTAGACGCAGAGGACGAGAGAGACGGCCGTCATGCCGGCCGGCAGGAAAACGTAGTCCGGATTCTTGAGCAGATAGTCGATGCTGCCGCAGCCGAACAAGAAGAACACGGCGCTCCAGAACCACAAAAAGCCTTTCATACTGTCACCGCCTTTCACCAGTGGTACTTCTCACCGCGGTTGATCTTGAACGCGCGGTAGATCTGCTCGACGAGCAGCAGGCGCACCATCTGGTGCGTGAAAGTCATCGGGGAGAAACTGATGCGCGCGTCAGCTTTTGCGCGCACTTCCTTCGAGAGACCGAAGGCCCCGCCGATCAGGAAGGTGATGCTGCTCCTGCCACGCAGGCCGAGCGCATTGATCTCCTCGGCGAGCTGCTCGGAGGACTTGAGCGCGCCGTAGACGTCGAGCACATAGAGGTAGCTGCCGCCCGGCACGAGCTTCAGAAGCTTCTCGCCCTCTCGCGCGAGCACCTGCTCCTTCTCCGCAGGCGACGGATCCTCTGGCATCTTCTCCTCGTGTATCTCGCGGATCTCCACCTGTGCATATGGCTTGAGCCGCTTGAGGAACTCTGCGATGCCGGCACTCAAATACTTCTCCTTGATCTTGCCGGCGCAGACAATCGTTATCTTCATGTTATCTCTTCTTATCCTGCGGCATCTCGTCGAGCGTGACGTCGACCGTGCGCTCATGGTCGTTGCGGTCGATTGTCAGCGTGATGGTGTCGCCAACCTTGTGGGCACTGACCTTGGCGCGCAGGTCCGAGACGCTGTTGACCTCCTCGCCGTCTGCCTTGAGGATGATGTCGCCGCGCTGCAGCCCTGCCTTATCACTCGGGCCGCCGAGCACGAGCTTGAAGATGTAGACGCCCTTATCGATGTCGAGCGAGTAGCCGAAGCGGGCTGCCGTCTCGGGGTCAAAGACCGAGACGCCGAGGTACGGGCGCGCGACGTAGCCCTTGTCCATGAGCGCCTTGATGACGGACTGGACCGTATTGCTTGGGATGGCAAAGCCCATACCCTCGACGCCGCTGGCCGCGAGCTTGACGCTGTTGATGCCGATGACCTCACCGTCCGCATTGACGAGCGCGCCGCCCGAATTGCCCGGGTTGATGGCGGCATCCGTCTGCAGCAGCTTGACGCGGCTGTCGCTGTTGTCGAGCGTGCGGTTGAGCGCGCTGACCACGCCGCTCGTCACGCTGCCCTTGAACTCGAGGCCCATTGGGTTGCCGATGGCGATGGCCGGCTCGCCGACGACAATCTGGTCGGAATCGGCGAATTCAGCCGTCGGCAGGTCCTTGGCGTCGATCTTGACGACGGCAAGATCCGTGACCTCATCGGCGCCGATGACCTTGCCGCGCATCGTGCGGCCGTCAGACAGCGAGACGATGAGCTCTTTGGCCCCGTTGATGACGTGGTTGTTGGTGACGATATAGCCGTCGCTCTTGAAGATGACGCCCGAGCCGACGCCCTCCGTCTCGACGGGATTGTCGAACCAGTCGCGGGCAACGGCCTTGTTGGTGATGCCGACGACAGCCGGGCCGACCATCTTGGCCGCGCGCACGGCAGGCGTGTTGCGCGCGCTCGAGATGTTCTCCGTCGCAGTCTGTGCGGCAGACTGCGACGCGGCACTCGAGACGGCCGCACTGCCGGCAAACGAGATGGCCGAAGCGGCAAAGGCTGCCGCTACGAGCAGGGCGATGCGTTTATGGTTCTGATGGCCAAGTTTCGAAACAATACTCTTCATTTTGAGATTCCTCCGTTACCATGTTGTGCAATATGCGATCTATGATGATGCCTCAGTGAAGGCGGACGGTCCTGTCCTGCGCCGTCATGCAGATGGGGATATCGAGGCCCTGGCGGTGCAGGATCTCCTCCACCGTGTTCTCTGCAAGCTCCGGCGTGTTGTTCTTCTCCGAGAGATGGGCGAGAAAGACGTGCGCAGGGCGCTTCTTCATGCGTACGAGCGCCCAGGCGGCATCGGCGTTGGCCAGGTGGCCGCGGTTCGACAGGATGCGCCGCTTGAGCGGCCACGGGTAGTCGCCGTGCTTGAGCACCTCGGGGTCGTGATTGGCCTCGAGGACGAGCACGTCGGCCCCGTCGATGGCTTCCTGCACACTCGCGGTCACGAAGCCGAGGTCCGTCGCGAGCGTGCAGCGCGAGGAGCCCATGATGCGGTAGCCCACCGGGTCCGCCGCATCGTGCGGGATGTTGAACGGGGCAATCGTCAAATCCCCGATGCGAAAGGCCCCCTCAATGGCGTGGAAGCGCTCGGCGGGGATGGCGCTGCGGCAGCTCATGTGCTCGATGGTCGCGCGCCGCGTGAAGATTGGCAACTCATACCACTTCGAGAGCGTCACGAGGCCCGCGATGTGATCGCGGTGCTCGTGCGTGACGAGCACGCCGTCGAGCGTGGAGGCGTCAACACCTTCTGCCGCCAGCCCCTTCTTGATGCGCGTCGCGCTGATGCCCGCGTCGAGCAGGAGACGCACGCCGTCCATTTCTACATAGACGGCATTGCCCCTGCTGCCGCTGGCGAGTACCGATACCTGCATGTCTCTTCCCCTATCTTAGATCAAAATCCTGTAAACGGCCTGCAATCGCTAGCAGGCCAATTCTTATTATACACTATCACGGATAGAAAGGGTAGCAATGGGAGACTACTGCCTGCCGATGCAGAGCAAGTGTGTTATACTGGATTATACTGATTCTGGAACCTAGAGAAAGAGGTGTTTCCATGCTGGAAAAAGACATATATCCGCTGATTGCGTCTGAGCTCAAGGCACAGCCGCACCAGGTCGAGGCGGCGGCCAAGCTGCTCGACGAGGGCAATACGGTGCCGTTCATCGCGCGCTACCGCAAGGAGGCGACGGGGTCGCTCGAGGACGAGCAGCTGCGAGAGCTCGAAGAGCGCCTCGCCTACCTGCGCGGCCTCGTCAAGCGCCAGGAAGAAGTCCTTGCCAAGATTGAGGAGCAGGGCAAGCTGACAGACGAGCTGCGCCAGTCCATCGAGAAGACGCGCAAGCTGCAGGAGCTCGAGGACCTCTACCTGCCCTACAAGCAGAAGAAGCGCACGCGCGCGCAGATTGCCCGCGAACGCGGCCTCGAGCCACTGGCGAACCGCATGCTGCTCGCCAGCGACCAGCAGGGCAGTCCGGAGGCGATCGCGGCCACCTTCTGCGGGGAAGACAAGGGGGGCAAAACTGCCGAGGACGCCCTGCAGGGCGCGCGGGACATCGTCGCAGAGACCGTCATGGAGGAGGCGAAGGTCCGCCAGGCCATGCGCGAGCACATCGCGCGGACGGGCAGCCTGCAGACGGAGCTTGCCAAAGACGCCCCTGAGGAGAGCTGCCAGATCTTCCACATGTACGAGTCGCACGAGGAGCCTGTCCACCGCCTGCCGCCGCACCGCATCCTCGCCATCAACCGCGGCGAAAAGCTCGGCTGCCTCAAGGTCACGCTCCTGACAGACCACGAGGCAAACTGCCAGCGCATCGAGCGCCAGCTGCACCGCCCGAAGTCCATCTGGTCGGAGCACCTGCAGCTCGCCATTGAGGACGGCTACAAGCGCCTGCTGCTTCCTTCCCTGACGCGCGAGATCCGCGCGGAGCTGACGGAGAAGGCCGAGAAACACGCCATCCACCTCTTCGGCGTCAACCTGCGCCAGCTGCTGCTGCAGGCGCCGCTCGCGGGCCACACGGTCATGGGCCTCGACCCCGGCTACCGCAACGGCTGCAAGATGGCTGTTGTTGACCCGACGGGCCGCGTGCTCGACTACGGCGTCCTGCAGATCACGCAGAGCGACCGCGCGCGCAAGGCGGCTGCCGAGACAGTCCTGCGCTCCATCAAGGAGAACGGCGTGACCCTGCTCTCGATTGGCAACGGCACGGCCTCGTACGAGACGGAGCAGTTCGCCGCCGCACTCATCCGCGACAACAAGCTCAGGGATGTCCACTACCTCATCACCAACGAGGCCGGTGCCTCTGTCTACTCGGCCTCCAAGCTCGCCAAGGAAGAACTGCCCGAGTACGACGTCGTCATCCGCGGCGCCGTCTCCATCGCGCGCCGCGTACAGGACCCGCTGGCCGAGCTCGTCAAGATCGACCCGCAGGCCATCGGCGTCGGCCAGTACCAGCACGACGTCAACCAGAAGGAACTCGCGAGCACGCTCGACGCGACGATCGAGGCGGCTGTCAACCACGTCGGCGTCGACCTCAATACGGCCTCTGCCGCCCTGCTGCGCCACATCGCCGGCATCAATGCGACAACAGCCAAGAACATCATCGCCTACCGCAACGAACACGGCGTCTTCACGAGCCGGCGCGAGCTCTTGAAAGTCCCGCGCCTCGGGCCGGCGGCCTTCACGCAGTGCGCGGGCTTCCTGCGCATCCACGGCGGCAAGTCGCCGCTCGACAACACGCCCGTCCATCCTGAGTCGTACGCGCTCGCCGAGAAGATCCTGCAGAAGCTCGGCTTTGCGCTCAAGGACCTCAAAGATCCCGATAAGCTCGCCATCATGAAGGCCAAGCGCCGCCTCATCGGCGAGCGCGGCGAGCGCGAGCTCGCCGCCTCCCTTCAGGCCGGC
>ULVP01063857.1_pt1 | contig 57070 bp, 41 predicted proteins | sample 1959551 | NCBI WGS metagenome assembly ULVP01 (sample SAMEA4835789, study PRJEB28245) | human gut metagenome | biome: gut microbiome; material: fecal sample | place: Denmark | collected 2008 | reverse complement strand
GGGGAGAAGGGGGCAGTAATGCCCTTGACTTACCCGATATTCAGAAGCAAGGCGACTTCTTTGTGGAATCTCCGATTATCCTGCTGGCAGCGATTATTTGGTTTCTCAAGATATATAAGGGTGGAAAGTATTGCACATTCCCACACGCCATCGAGTTCCTGAACCGGAAGTATGCAGACACATTTGTTATTCTGACTTCCTACCCGGAGTTGGAAAACTATCTTTCTCCCTTTATGGATGCGTGGGAATCCCAAGCCCAAGACCAGTTACAGGGGCAAATCGCATCGGCAAAAATCCCACTATCAAGAATGATAAGTCCGGCATTGTACTGGGTAATGACAGGTGATGATTTTACACTGGATATAAACAACCCGGACGAACCGAAAATACTTTGTGTCGGAAACAATCCCGATAGGCAGAATATTTATTCCGCCGCTTTGGGACTGTACAACAGTCGTATAGTGAAGCTAATTAACAAGAAAGGACAGCTTAAAAGTTCGGTTATTATTGACGAGTTACCGACCATTTATTTCCGGGGATTGGATAACCTGATAGCTACTGCCCGTTCCAATAAAGTAGCAGTCTGTTTGGGCTTTCAGGATTACAGCCAGCTAACAAGGGATTATGGCGATAAGGAAAGTAAAGTAATCCAAAATACAGTTGGAAATATTTTTAGCGGTCAGGTTGTAGGAGAAACAGCAAAAACATTGTCAGACCGTTTCGGGAAAGTTTTGCAGAAACGTCAGTCTATGACAATCAACCGTCAGGATAAATCAACCTCAATCAGTACGCAGATGGATAGTTTGATACCTGCCAGTAAAATATCGAATCTTACGCAGGGAATGTTTGTGGGTGCGGTCAGTGATAATTTCGATGAACGGATAGACCAAAAGATTTTCCATGCTGAAATCGTAGTGGATAACGAGAAGGTAAAGCGTGAAACAGCCCGCTATGAAAAGATACCGGAGATTATCGACTTCCGGGATGCAGATGGCAACGACCTGATGAAAGAGCAAATCCAGCTTAATTACGAGCGGATAAAGCAGGATGTAAAGCAGATTGTTATTGATGAAATGGAGCGCATCAAAAGCGACCCGGAGTTGCAGCATTTGGTGAAATCCGAAGAATAAAATAAAAAATAAATAGCCTCAATTTTGGGGCTATTTATTTTTTGTTGGAACGATTCTTCCTTTACTATTTTCTTTGTACGAATATCCAGTCGAAGGAAAGGCTACTACTCTACCATCTTTACCTTCTCTATATGTATATCCAGTAGATGGGAAAGCTACTATTCTGCCATCTTTTCCCTCTCTGTATGTATAACCAGTTGATGGAAACGCTATTACTCTACCATCTTTTCCCTCTCTGTATGTATATCCAGTAGATGGGAAAGCCACTACTCTGCCATCTTTACCCTCTCTGTATGTGTAACCAGTAGATGGAAACGCTATTACCCGACCATCTTTTCCCTCTCTATACGTGTACCCAGTCGATGGAAATGTAACCTTTTTTCCATCTTTTCCTGTTCTATAAGTTTCTCCCATAATTAGTTATCTTATTTTTTGTGCATTATCTAATCTTCTATGACAATATGAAATCATTGATAATATTTCAAGCGCATCTTGTTCTGTAATCTCCCAACTGATTTTTGGCTCGTGGGCTTCTGGATTACGGAACATACCACATAATCCTTTTAGAATATTACAGAATCCTTTATGTTCGTCCTGTTCCGATTTTGACTGATAGTTATTTATTATCAATACTGGGGTACTACTGAAAACATATTCAATTAATCTATTGCCATCGTCATTATGCAAGGATAAATCTCTGATTCTTTGGAATAATCCTTTGTTAGCTTCAAAAACAGAATGAAAGTAATTGCTTGCTAATAGTTCTGCTTTGCAGTATTTGAAAATATCGGCATGTGCTTTTCTCTGTTCCAACTTCGTTTTCAAATCATTAGCCTTTCTTTGGGCTTCGGAAATTGTAGTTGCCTGTGTAATTTCACTAAACTTACCATTATCATTAAATTGGTATCCTATAAAACTTAATTGTTGATTTATCAGATTTCGTTTTTCTGTAAATATTTCGGGGCAATCAACATACTTCGCTGGTGCTAATGCTAATGCAATAAAATTCAGAATAGAATTTGAACATTGATTTATATTCTGATAGTTCGCAAATGCACTATACAATCTTCTCCATTTTGTTAGTGCTGGTTCTATATCTGCTATTTGACTTTGCATTAATAAGTATTGGATTTCACTACCCGTTAGTCCTTCATTCGTATCACCTAATATTTTAGAAATAACTTCTAACGTTGGCTGCGTGAAACACTTTCTTCTTGTTGCCATAATTACATTTTGAATAATAGTGCAAATTTAACAAAAACAAAGGATATAACCGTCTTTGTGTTTGGGAATAAGACAAATAAGGTCATATACAGCCACCTAACGCCACAACTTAATATATACACTATTTCATCCGTACTTTTAATTCGATAAGTTTTTTATTAACCATTAAAAATTAAAGTTATGGATGTAAATTCAAACAACAAGTCCGGCTCTGATGAACAGATGATGGAAATTCTTCTTGTCTTTGACAAGGAAAAGAAAACGATTAATGCCGTAAAGGGTATTGATGAAAACGGGGAACTGCAAACTGTTCCGCCAAAGCAGGAACATAACAACGATTTCCTGAAAGTGGATAAGCAGGGGAACGCACTTGAAAATTTCTTGAAGAACTTTTTCAACCAGCTAAAAGACCCGACCCGTTTCAGTTTCTTCAAAATAGCACCCGAAGATACCGAACGGACAGTAAAAATCATTCAGGAGAATATCAAGAATCCGACACCTGCTGCGGATGAAATACTTGATAAAATCCGTATCGAGCCGAAAGAACCGAAACCGGAAGTTCCAAAGGAATCCACTACACAGGAACAGAAGCCAGCCGATACGAATAAGTATTTCATCGACCCTAACAAAATTAACTGGGACGACCTGAAAAATCTGGGAATCACCAAAGAACAGCTTGAGAAGTCAAAGGCATTAGAACCTATGCTGCGAGGATATAAGTCGCCTTCCACTTTTCCAATTGAAGCCAACTTCGGGTCAATGGTAATGAAAACGGATGCCCGTCTTTCGTTTCGTCCGGACAGTGAAGGAAATGTGGTTTTGGCAATTCATGGTATCCGTAAAGAACCGGAACTTGACCGTCCGTTCTTTGGACACCAGTTTACCGATGAAGACAAAAAGAATCTCCGGGAAACCGGAAACATAGGTAGAATTGTTGATGTAAAGAACTATCGCACAGGTGAACTTGTACCTTCTTTTATCAGTATCGACAAACAGACCAATGAACTGGTATCCATGAAGGCTTCGTCCCTCAAACTACCCGATGAAATAAAAGGTGTTAAGCTGGATGAAAAACAGAAAGCTGCCCTGATGGAAGGTAAAGCGGTATTCCTTGAAAATATGATTTCCGCCAAGAATAAACCGTTTTCTGCCTTCGTTCAGGTCAATGCGGAAAAACGCAGCCTTGAATTTATCTTTCCCGAAAAAGAGCAAAAGCATACCCAGCAACAGGGACAACAGCAGAGGAACGACCAGCCCGAAGGGGTGCGTATTCCCAAATCCCTTGCAGGAGTGGAATTATCCGACAAACAGCAGGCTGATTTGCGGGCGGATAAAACCATCTATGTAAAAGGGTTGAAAGATAAAGAAGGTCAGGAATATAACGCCTATGTAAAGGTAAACCATGAAAAAGGAAAGCTGGATTTTTACAAATTCAATCCTGATAAAGCGAAAGAGAAAGCCAAAGAAATAACCCCTGCCAACGAACATAAAACACAGGTAGCGGTCAATTCCGAAGGCAAAACGAACGAAGCGACCAAGCATACGAAAGAACCTTTGAAGCCCGGACAAGCTACACCTACCGGGGAACAGAAGAAAAAGCGGGAAGAAAAGAAAGAAGAACAGAAGCCCGACAAACCTAAAAAGTCGCAAGGTCGCAAAATGAAATAATTATTAACCACAAAAATCCAATTATATAATGATAGCAGTAATAGCAGAAAAGCCCAGTGTGGCAAGGGATATAGCCACCGTACTGGGTGCAACAAAAAAGAATGACGGGAACATTTCAGGTAACGGATACATCGTTACCTGGGCGTTCGGTCATTTGGTAGGACTTGCCATGCCTGATGCCTACGGAATCGAAAACTTCAGGCGGGAAAATTTACCCATACTACCGCAGTCATTCCAGCTTATTCCCCGTCAGATAAAAACCGACAAAGGATATAAGCCCGATACTGGGACGGTTAAGCAACTCAAGATTATTAAAGAAATATTCGACCAGTGCGATAAGATTATCGTTGCAACTGATGCCGGAAGAGAAGGTGAACTGATATTCAGGTACATTTACCAATATCTTGAGTGTCGGAAACCTTTCGTCCGCTTATGGATAAGCAGCCTGACGGATAAAGCCATCCGGGACGGATTGCAGAATCTCAAGGACGGGACAATGTACGATAACCTTTTCCGGTCGGCAAAGGCAAGAAGCGAAGCAGATTGGCTTATCGGCATTAATGCTTCCCAAGCGTTAAGTATAGCTGCCGGAAGAGGGACATATTCTTTGGGACGGGTACAGACACCCACGCTGGCGATGATATGTTCCCGTTATCTTGAGAACAAGAACTTCGTTCCACAGAAGTATTGGCAACTGAAATTACACACCGGGAAAGACAGCATCGAGTTTTCAGCCCTTTCAGAAGAAAAATTCGATAGCCAGCAACCTGCCATCGACAAGTTGCAAATAATAAAGGATAGCGGTCAGGTGCAGGTTAAATCGGTAGAATGCAAGGAAGTGAACCAAGAGCCACCGCTTTTGTATGACCTTACCACCTTGCAAAAGGAAGCCAATACAAAACTTAATTTCTCCGCAGATAAAACGCTGTCTATTGCACAAAAACTGTATGAATGCAAGCTGATTTCATACCCCCGAACCGGAAGCCGTTATATATCACAGGATGTTTTCGATGAAATACCAGAACGTATTTCCCTACTGGAAACTTACGACCGGTTTGCCGGCTACGCAAAATCAATGAAAGGCAGCAGTCTGAATCGGCGTTCGGTGGACGATAAGAAAGTTACCGACCACCACGCCCTGATTATTACCGAAAATAAGCCCGGAAGTTTACAGGCGGATGAACAGGCAATATATGAACTGGTTGCCGGAAGGATGCTGGAAGCTTTCTCGCAAAAGTGTGTCAAGGAAGTTACTTCAATTTCTCTCACCAGTGGCGAGAGTATTTTTGCAGTGAAAGGAACAGTAATAAAGTCTGCCGGATGGCGGACTGTTTTCAACGCCCAAGAAGAAGGCGAAGAAAATACAGTTTTACCAGCATTAAAAGAAGGTGAAAATTTACCCCTCTCCGATATTGAGTTACTGGAAAAGCAGACTAAGCCCAAGCCGTTACATACGGAAAGTTCTTTGTTGTCGGCTATGGAAAATGCAGGAAAGGAACTGGAAGATGCAGAACTGAAAGCCAGTATGAAGGATTCCGGTATCGGTACGCCAGCGACACGGGCAGCGATTATTGAAACTCTCTTTACCCGCCAGTATATTATCCGGGAGAAGAAAGCTCTTGTGCCGACAGAAAAGGGACTGGCGGTTTACGATATAGTCCGGGACAAGAAAATCGCAGATGTGGAAATGACAGGTATGTGGGAAAACGCACTATCCAAGATTGAAAGCGGGGAAATGAATCCCGACACCTTCCATAAAAGTACAGAAGTTCATGCTTCACAGATAACCAGCGAACTTTTAGGGGTGCAGCTCACCTTATCAACGCAGCAGGATTTAACCTGCCCGAAATGCGGGACAGGTCGGATCCTGCTGTATCCGAAAGTAGCAAAGTGTGATAATACTGATTGCGGGCTGGTTATCTTCCGAAATAAAAGTGATAAGCAATTAACGGATAAACAGATTACGGAACTGGTAACAGCGAAGAAAACCGGAATGATAAAAGGTTTCAGGAGTAAAGCCGGAAAGCCCTTTGATGCTTCACTGGCTTTTGACGACCAGTTCAATGTGGTATTCGTTTTCCCTGAAAAGAAAGGGAAATCAAGGAAATAATCCGAAATTCCGTATCTTTACCACAGAAAATTCCATTATGAATAGATTTTATGCTATCCGTAATTGAGGATTTTTGTGGTTAGCACCCGGTGGGGACACTGGGTGCTTTTCAGTTTAATTCATACCTAAAATTATATGTTGCACATAATATTCCACCATCCAGTGAATGACAATCTGATAATTCCCATTCTGAACCGATTGTTTTTCCGATAAAAGAAACACCTTCTCCCAACATGATAGGAACTGTGTAAATTGTCAATTCATCCAGCAGTTGATTATTGATTAAAGATGTGATAAGTTTACCGCCCCCAATAACTACCAAATCGGATTCCATTCCTTTTTTCAATCCTTGAATAACATCGAAAGGATTGTCGGTTATGAAAGCTAAATATTCTTCCTGAATAGTATTTATAGGGGTATTTGTGACAACAAAAGTCTTTTTACTTTTGTATGGCCAACCACCCCAGCGTTCAAAAATAAAATTATAGGTATTTGTGCCGGAAATCAGCGTTTCTGCGGAACTATAAACTTTGTTGATAGATTCTTTTACTTCTTTTGTAATCCAGTCAATTTCACCATCTTTACGGGCAATAAACCCATCAAGAGATACAGCTATTTGCGATTTTAAGATTCCCATATCAGTAGGTATTAAACAGTTATAAAACTGTTCGCCAGCCCATCAAAAAGAAGCGTGGAACTCACACTGCTCCGATACGAGGTACTGGCATACCTAAGAATAGAAGACAGGCAAGCCCACGCTATACAACGATAGCATAGACATTGCACAGTAGTCCCTATTCTTTTGAAAATTGCCAGTTTTCGTATCGAGACGTTCTGCGAACGTTATGTTATATATCAATTCTGAAAGATTAACTTTCAGCTTTTTATCTCAAATTTTCTTCTGCAAAGATACTGAAAGTCGGTGATATAAGCTATTATTTTTTACAGTTTCTCCCGAATCAACTTATGTACATCGGTAGCTTTATAATAGCATCGACCATCATCCAGTTTTATATACGGAAGGATACCTTTTTTTCGATAACGTTGGAGTGTGCGAAGACTGACTTTCAAAAGAAACATCAAATCCTGATTATCCAAAAGCTGTTCACCATCCAAACAATTACGCTGGGTTGCCAATCGGTCGATTTTCTTTTCGGTCATATCGAACCTGTCCATTATACGTTCCATCCAAGCGATGAATGTTTCCCTATCTATATTCATAACAATAACCGATTAAAAATGACCTTTAATAAAATAACTCTGATTTGAAGGGTCTTTAATAATAATTTCCTTCTCCCGCATAAAGCGTATATAACTTTTCGCTGTGCGTTCCTTTACATCCATAATCTGCTGTATCTGTTCGCACAGGTCTATATAAGTGATAAATGTTTGCTGGTCGAACACTTCACGGGCTACGCTTACCAGTTCTTTTTCTTTCCGCTTCTCTTTTTCTTCACGGGGCTTTTCACCACGATATAGGTGCATCCCGGTTTCCTTATCCCAAGAAAAAAGCATTAGCGGAACATCCAACGGACTGCCTTCCCGTACCTTCAAGGCTTTCACTACTGATACAGTCGGTTCATTATCCAGCTCGATGGAGAGGATGGCAGCCGATTTTCGTTGCAGTTCCGACCCCAAGTGTCCACGAAGCTTTAATCCGTTCGGGACATAGTGCAATACACAAACAATACAGGTCTGATATATTCCAGCCAATCGGTAGAGTTCATCGACAACCCGCAAACTTTCGGCTTCATCATTGGCGGAATGTACCAAATCTGCAATACCATCTATGACAACTAACTGAATACCGCCATATTGATAATGAAACTTATCCATACTTTGAACAATAGCCTGTAAACGTTCCTTCCGGGACATCCCGGTCAGACAGAATGCTTTCAACTCTTCCGGCTTTCCCGGTTGTTTTGCCCGCTTTAATAGGTTGGAAACATTCTTAAACAGTTGTACTTCGGACTGTTCTGTATCATACAACAGGACAGCTTTATTTTGGCTGTTTTCGTGTACATTGATTCCCAATGTATCAATACAAATATTTTCCGGTCTGATTGACCCGGCAACCAACGCAGCAACATAGTTGCTTTTCCCTGTACCTTCACCACCTGTGATGCAAAGGATATTTCCCTGTGTTCCCAGTGGCACATCCCCGGCAGATATGATTTCCTGTGCTTTTGCCGGAGGGTTATTAAAATCTATTTCGCACGATTTCAGCATAGTCATAGTATCGCTGTATAGAGTATCTAAAAAATCAAGGAAGAGTTTCAGAAACGATTCACGGCTATTTCCAAGCCTGAAATAATCGGATATATCTTTCTCTTCTTTTGTTCCTGAAAGCGGTAATAGAAGACGTTTTACACCATATTCTGCTAACTGTTTTTCATGTTTAGAAGAACTCTCAAGCCCGGTTTTATCCATATCATAAAGCAGGATGATATGTTTGAACCGGAAAGACAGTTTGTGAATGATAGTTGCCGGAATATTTACGGTTTCGCTGTTAAAGCATATCGCATGAAATCCCTTCGCTGCGAGGGAAAGGACATCTTTTTCACCACCAGTGATAAAAACTGTGTCACCTTTGGCTGGTAACTGTTCCAATCCGAAGCTGTAATTTTCCCCCATATCACCCCCATATAAGAATCGCATTTTGGAAAATGGACGGTATAGTTTGATATATCGTTTGCTCTTATAACCAAATATGGGTTCTCCCAATGATGAAGTTATGGAGTATGGTTTTCCTTCTGAATTTTCGCTTTTGAACTCTCTGATAGAACAGACCTTGTACTGTGCCAATATTTCAGAAGTGATGCCGAACGTTTTCCGATATTCCAATTCATTCCGGGAAATTTTTTGTTCCTGAAAACTATATGGTTTAGCTTTCTTTTCAGGAATGACAAGTATAGATTCCTTCGGACTATATGGTACAGAGGTATCTGTATTCTCTGATAATCCAAGTGATAAATCCTTATTAATAGTTTTCAATATCTCGACAAAATCATTAGCATTGTTACAGTTCAAACCTTTCAGTTTTCCTACGAGGTAGAAACAATCCCCACTATACTCGTCATTCCCAAAGTCTTTCAGCTTATATACTCCGGCTTTTCGGTCGAAATAAATATTACACGAAGCCTTATTGTCTTTATACAATGGGTTGAAGAAATTACGTCCTACACGCCATTGACAAGCAATGTAATATCTAAAAACGTTCAGTCCGTTACTTGTTCTTTCTAAGATTTCTTCTTTCCTTAACATATAGCTTATGGTTTGTTACTAAATCGTTTAAACATTCTGAATTGCTCTTAATCAGTCGTTCTTCCAGCATCCGTTTTATTTCTCCGATTTTGTAGAAATATCGACCCCGAATATTGGAATAGGCGATTGTGCCTGATACCCGAAGCCTTTGTAATGTTTTGTCGCTGATTTTTAAGAATGTGCAGACTTCGTAACTATCCACCCATATTTCATCTTCGTTTATATCTTCCGATTCCTGTTTGTTAAGGATATAATCTGCAATGGCGTTAATCTTTGCTTCCAATTCCTTAAATGCTTTTGATTCTATCGTTATGACATCCATAATTGTAACTAATTGATTTGCTGCAAAGATGAAGGGATAAAATCAAATAAAAACCACAGTTTTACCCACCTGTGGTGAAATTTTTATTCAATAAAAAAGGCGAAACATTGATAGCTTCGCCTTTGGTAACTTGCCAGTACCTCGTATCGGATTGACAGTAATTAATCCTCTTCTTCCATCCGCCGAAGAAGATTCTTTTGTAGAATATCTAAATATCTTGTTCTGTTAATTTTACGTCCCTTTATCTCCATGTATATGTGATAGAAGTCCCCCAAATCTATATTGAACATCTTTTCAAAATTCACAGCTATTGTTTTTATATCAGTATTTCCCTTATCGAATGCACCGCAAGTATCAAAGGCGTAAATCAGTTCAACAAGCCCACGTTTTGAGCCTGTCCAAGTCATTTGACAACAAGAACCCTGATTCCTTTTCCGAAGACCTTCATTTGTTAGTTCTTTTATCCTGTTCGTGAGGTAAATTTTAATTAACTCGTTGGCTAAAATTTTTGCGACCTTGAAATCATAACTGGTGGAGAACTGTGGGTCTGAATCGAAAAAAGAATTATCTATAATCAAATGTATATCTGGCTTTCCACGAAGAAAGTATTTATCGTCAAGATAACAGGCATTTGTTCGGTAGTATTGATAAAAAGTGAGATTTTGATTGAAAAAAGTAGTGAGAGAATCTAATTCTGATACATAATATTGCGTTTGAACATCATCGCTTCCGGTAGGACGTTTTAACTCAATATTGTAAATGCTATTGTAATAGATTAATTTACTACTAATTTGAGGTTTCAAGTGTTTGAAAAACAATATTTCTTCTGAATTATCCTGAAATTTATAATTCAATACGAACGACTTTAAATCAGAAATTATATCCTGTAAGTAATTAATTACTTTTTTACACACATGGAGAAAGTCGGATTCGTTTAATTCTATTGTTTGAATTTCCGAATCCACTTCCTGTAATAGATTGCTGAAATAGTCTTTTATTGTTATTTCTCCCATCGTAGTTATCGTTTTGATTCCTGATGATATATTTATTTTCTCATTTTCATATATTTTTATCTGTGATAAAACAGTAAGAACCTGAATCCGCTAAAAAACAGTTTCAGGTTCTTATCTCAAAAAGGATAACTTACATAGAGAATAAGAAAATTCCTATTCCTTCCTGTTTTGTAGCATTACACCTTTTCTTTCCATTCTATAACTGCAAAGTTCCCCTCTGAAATTTCCTTTACTTTATTAATCCATTGTACTTCGCTTAGTGCTTTGGCTTTAAGGAAAGGACTATTCGTTGAAGTAAGCAGCAGACTGGAATTAACTACCCACCATTTGTTTTTAATTCCGGCACGTTGTAAATCCTGTTGCAGCCTTTGTGCTTCAAATACAGGCGTTGTTTCGGGCAGAGTTACAATAACCACCTCTGTTTCCTTCTCATTCCGTAAACGAGGCAGCAGGTTTTGAACCGCAGGAGTAATATTTCCCTGTGTCCGTTCCACTTCTTTATGATAACTTTGAGTTGAATCCAATAATAGCAACGTGTGTCCGGTAGGGGCAGTATCTATCACTACCACTTCATTATCCGCTTTGGCAACAATTTCGGCAAAGGAATTAAAAACAGCGATTTCCTGTGTACAGGGCGAACGCAGGTCTTCTTCGATATAGCTTAAATCGGCATCACCCATTGTTTCCCTTGCTTTATCCAATACGTTTTTTTGATAAGCGGCAAGCACCGCTTTTTCGTCTATATGACTTACTGTAATACCATCTAATTTCGTTTCGATGAAGGACAGGTGATTGGCTGGGTCAGTTGTAGTCAAATGCACTTTTACGCCTTTTTTAGCCAACCCACGAGCAATATTCCCGGCAATAGTAGTTTTGCCGACACCACCTTTACCCATCGTAAAAATTACACGCTTACCCGATTGGTAGAGGTCTTCAATAACGCTGTCAATCGTATTGAAATCATCTTTTTCAATATGCGCTACATCGTTCTTTATGGTTACATCTGCATTCAGCATATTACGGATATTATCAATACCCGTCATATTATAAGAACGAAGCGGAACTATGTATGTATTCAGTTTTAACAAGGCTGACGAACGGTTATTGAGTGCATTTTGCTGGCGTTCGTAAATCTGTTTGGAAATACTGTCGTTTGCATCGTAGTTTTCTAAAACTCCATTTATAATTAGATGCTGTGTTTCAATGCCTAAATCCAGCAGTTCATTAGATGAACGTTCGACCTCTTTCAAAGGACTTTCTTCCGGTCTGCTGACAAGGAAAAGTGTAGTTTGGGTTTTATCTGTCAGGGTAGCAACAGCATTCTTATATACTTCTTTACGGTCTTCCAGTCCCGAAAGCTGTCCTAAACAAGATGCTCCGGTTGTATTTTCGGCAATAAAAGTGTTCCATGCCGATGGCAGTTGAAGCATTCGCAGGGTATGTCCGGTAGGTGCAGTATCAAAGATGATATAGTCGAATCCCCTGCGCTTTTCTTCGTTGGTAATAAAGTCGGAGAACTCATTAAAAGCTGCAATTTCAACGGTACACGAACCTGAAAGCTGTTCTTCCATATTGGTAATAACACTTTCGGGTAATTTCCCACGATAAGGGGCGATAACTGATTCCCGGTATTCGGCTGCTGCCTGTTCCGGGTCAAGATTGACTACTGTAAGGTTTGGAACTTCTTTAATAGCTGTTCCCTTATTGTCTAACGGCATATCAAATACATCCTGTAAATTGGATGCAGGGTCGGTACTTATCAAAAGTACCTTATTACTGTTATCAGCGAGATTCACTGCCGTAGCACAGGCGATGGATGTTTTCCCAACGCCACCTTTACCCGTGAAGAATATATACTGGGTAAGTTTTTCGTTTGCCGGATTATACTTTTTCATATCTATATCTGTTTTATGGTTACAATCTGGGATGTAAACATCCTGTTCTACCTATTTTTACAGATAGAATAAATTGTTGTAAACCTGATTATTGTTACTGTTATTTCTTAACGGTCAAGTCCTCTTCGGGGACATTTAACCATTCTGCAATCTGCTTATTTGAGGGGTATTGCTTTGTCAGAACGACTTCACCGTCCAGTGTTGTGATAGGAAGCACTTCTGCCGATTCTTTCATCAGGTATTCGTTGATTTTCTTGTTATCAACATAAACCTGTGGATGGTCACGCAAATTAAAGCGTTCGATGATAACACCTTTCTTTTTCAGGCTTTCGATAACAACTGCTATCCGCATTAATTCAGGGTCTATATTTACCCCACATAGTCCGGTAGGACAACACAATGCCGGGTCGTATATCTTTACGGCTTTCCGTGTATCTAACTTTAAATCAACCATATTATTTTTATTTATTCTGTTACTAATTTCTTTATCTCTTCTTCGGATGGTACATAGCCCTTTATTTTCACTTCACCATCCACAACGATAGCGGGTAACGACATAATGTTATACTTCACTATCTCCAGTATATCTTCTTCTTTCTTCAAAGTTGCTTTACTGTTCGTGTCGGCAATTACTTTGGCAACTCTGTTATACGTGGTTTTGCAATTTGCACATCCAGTGCCTAATACTATAATTTCCATTTTCGTTCTCTTTAAATATTTGTAATGATATAATAAACTCCTACGATGATAAAGATGGCGGCTACTATCCGCTTAAACCATACCTGAAAGGTTTTCATATTATTGTAGAACTTTCCGACATTCCCGATACTATATGCCAATAACCAAGCGATGATTATTACAGGCAACCCGGTGGCAATAGCAAATACCGGAGGAAGTAATAATCCTGACGGGCTGGCTATCGTCATAGGTATAAGCACCCCGAAGTAAAGAACTCCGCTATATGGACAAAAAGCCAAAGCAAACACAACTCCCATCAAAAAGGCATTCCAGTAATTCCGTTTATTTGGCTTATTTTCCAATCCTGATGTAAGTTTATTCATTCCATTAAACTTGAATTTTATTACATCGAGCATTAAGATTCCTACTATAACTAATGCTATCCCCAGCCAAAATCCACCGATATTTTGAAGAAACCTTGCTATCTGAAACTGACTTGCTCCGAAATAGAAGATAGTTCCAAGAGCCGTATAAGAAAACATCCTGCCAAGAGTATAGAAAACCCCGTTAAGCAATACCCGCCTTTTGTCGGCAATATCCTTGCTTAAATAAGCCGTAGCCGTAATGTTGGTAGCCAACGGGCAAGGACTTATTGCAGTCATTAAGCCGAGCAAGAATGCCGTCAGTAGTGGGAAATTAGACCCATCGACAAGATTTTGTAAAAACTCCATCATAGGTATTATAGCCTTGCGTTTACTTCTTTCTTAATCAGTTCTGTAAGCACGTCAGGAGTATTGACAGCATTGGCGAAACCTTCTTTTGTCAGGTCGATATAATTATCGCCTTTTTCAATGATAAGGGCATTCCAAGTAATCTCATACTTCTCTACCAGTTTAGCATTTGCTTTATCTTCCGTGTTTATCTCTACAAAACGAACTTTCTTATTATCAGCAAAAGCCTTTTCTATGGTTTCTTTAGTTACTTTCTCAACTGCCACACAGGTTTTGCAACGTTGCTTTCCATGAAAGTAATACACATTCACCACAGAAGCATCTGCAACTTGTTCTTTAGCTGCCGTTTCAGATTCAGCAGCTTGTCCGTTTTTCTTTTGTGTATTACCACCACAAGCAACCAGCAATACAGCAAAAAGTCCGATTAAAATACATTTCTTCATACATTTTCTTTTTATTGGTTTGTACTATGTTTATTTATAATATTTCTTCCGAAGCCAAAATGCTAAGTTTACCAACAGGATTAATACCGGGACTTCGACCAAAGGCCCGACTACTCCGGCGAAGGCTTGCCCACTATGTAATCCGAATACACCAATTGCCACTGCGATAGCCAGTTCAAAATTGTTTCCGGTTGCAGTAAAGGCAATCGAAGCATTTTTATCATAAGAAGCCCCCATAAGCTTACCTGCGAAGAAGCTAAGCAAGAACATCACCACAAAGTAGATAAGCAACGGTATAGCTATGCGAACTACATCCAGTGGTATTTGCACAATCAGTTCACCTTTCAGACTGAACATAAGGATGATAGTAAACAGTAGTGCTATTAAAGTTATAGGGGATATTTTAGGGATGAACTTTTCTTTATACCATTGTTCTCCTTTTAATTTAACCAATATAAATCGGCTTAATATTCCCATCAAGAAAGGAATACCTAAGTAAATAGCAACCGTTTCGGCAATCGTACCGATAGAAATATCAACGATAGCCCCTTCAAAACCGAATAGGGGAGGAAGTTTTGTAACAAACAACCAAGCGTAGAAGCTATAAAAGAACACTTGAAAGATACTGTTTAAGGCTACTAATCCTGCACCGTATTCCGTATTTCCTTCTGCTAAGTCGTTCCATACAAGAACCATCGCTATACATCGTGCTAATCCGATAAGAATTACTCCTACCATATATTCCGGGTAATCGTGTAAGAAGATGATGGCAAGTAAAAACATTAATACTGGCCCGATAATCCAGTTCAGGATTAACGAGATTGATAATATTTTTACGTTTTTGAAAACCTTCGGTAATTGTTTGTAATCGACCTTTGCCAATGGTGGGTACATCATTAAGATTAAACCGATAGCTAAAGGGATGTTTGTAGTTCCACTGGATAATGAATCTATTGTACTGCTGAATGATGGGAAAAAGTAACCCAGCCCAACGCCAATAGCCATAGCCAAAAATATCCAAAGAGTGAGATTCTTATCTAAAAAACTCATTTTCTTCTTACTCATTGCTTTTTATTTTTTCGATATATAGTTTGTAAAATGCTTCTTTAATTTCGTCCCTTACCCGAATAAATTCAGAGTGGATAAATTCAGGCGAACCCGTTGCTTCTGATGGGTCTTCAAATCCTATGTGCAAACGATTCTTAACATTACCGGAAAAGGTAGGGCAACTTTCATTTGCACCACCGCAAACCGTAATAACATAGTCCCATTCTTCATTCAAGTATTTATCTACATTGTCGGATGTATGGTGCGAAATATCTATTCCGGCATCTTTCATAACCTCCACTGCTTGAGGATTTAATTTTCCACTCGCTTTTGTCCCTGCGGAATATACTTTTAGTGATGGGTCAAAAGAATGCAAGAACCCATGTGCCATTTGGCTACGACAACTGTTACCAGTACATAGAATAAGTATTTTCATAGCTTCAATTATTTATGTTAAGCAACCAATGACCGACATCCTGCCATTGATTAAATTTCCATCCTATTTCTTTCATGTGTGAAGCTTGCTTGAATCCAAATTTCTCGTGCAACTTCACACTGCCTTCATTTGGAATACAAATTCCAGCAATTAACACATGGATATTTTTTTTATCTAAGTTTTGGAATAGATGGTTGTATAACACTGTTCCAAATCCTTTTCCAGTATGGTCTTTATCTAAATAAATTGTAACCTCTTTTGTAGATGAATAAGCACACCTGCCATTCCATTTGTGGATGTAATAGTATCCTACTATATTACCATTGATTTCTCCGACATAATAGGAAAATCCGGAATCAATAATCTCACTGATACGTCCTTTCATTTCTTCTACTGAAACAGGAGCAGTTTCAAATGTTACAGCCGTATTCTCAATGTAATAGTTATATATTTCACAAATCCTACGGGCGTCTTCTAATTTTACTTTTCTAATTTTCATATCACTTTATTTATCTGAACACACCAAACGAATGTAGTTCGCCAAACAACGAACGTCTGTCGGAAAAAATATATGCTGATTAACAGCATACATCTTTTACATATACATTAAAAAGGTCTGCAAATAACTTTCGGGCTATTTCCCAGTTCTCCTTATTGATACAATACCTCACTTTCGGGGTTTCGATTTCTCCCTGAATTAAGCCCGCATCTTTGAGTTCTTTTAAGTGCTGTGATACGGTCGCTTTAGCTATCGGAAGTTCATCGTGAATATCCCCAAAGAAACAACTTTCTTGCGATGCCAAAAACAGTAGTATCGCAATCCGGGTAGGATGTCCCATTGCTTTTGCAAAGCGGGCAATTAATTCCTGTTCTTCAATGTCATTCTTAATCTTCACAATTCTATCTCCTTTATTTGTTGTTCGCAAAACTACGAACAATATTTCAAACAAACAAATTTTTCTGCATTTTTTAGTGCAAGGTGCAAGTATCTATATAGATAAGCTTGCACCTTGCACTAATGCTAAAGCATTGAGGACTAAATAATTTGCAAATATGAAATTTATATGTATCTTTGAACCCACGATATATGCAGAAGAGCATAGGTCAAAGGTGGACAAATAAGGCTATTTAATTTGTGCCTATTTCGTTACCGATTATAAGTTTGGAAAAACAAAAGCATTGACTTTTAAGCACATAAGGGGGAAGGTTCACTGACCTCTTTCTCCGCTGAAAGCAGCAAAAGCTGCTTTTTACGTTTTATGGAGGCAGGTTGCTTCTTGATATACATAATCAACCGAAAAGGAGAGATGCTCGAGTGGTTGAAGAGGCACGCCTGGAAAGCGTGTAAACCCCTAAAGGGTTTCGCGGGTTCGAATCCCGCTTTCTCCGCAAAGTCCTGATGATTTATTATCGTCGGGACTTTTTCTTTATGGGATTAATTAACGGTATTTTGAAATAAGATATGGATTCTTTATCTTTGCAAAAAGTTTTTTAGGGAAGGAATGTTAGTAACTACCGTGGATAAAAAGATAAAGTTTTACCAGCGTGTGATTTTGATGATCATGTTGGTCTTTATGCCGTTTTATTCAGTTGGCAGCGATTTCTTTCTGGAAGGTTTCCCAAGTTCTTCCATCGAGGTGGTAGAGAATGGAGTGCATGATGTACTTGATTTTGACGATAATGCCTCGTTGCGTACTGTCCGGCAGGAACAGATTCAAATCCAACAGTTTGTTGCAGACTTTATAGCCGACTGGCTGACTATAATAAATGTGCATGAGCTGATTCATTCTCTTGAATTGCAGCAATGTGCATTCTTACCTATATTTTATCAACTTCATAAAACCCAGAGTTTTGTCTGGTTTTGTTCCTATCTGATTTAGGTCTTATCCGATTCTTTTTATTTTTCAGAGCGTGTATGGGTATGTTGTGCCGGTATGCGGAAGGCTTTGTCGTATCCCTGATATTGCACGCTTTATCATGTTTATAATTATAACCTAAAAATAAACTAATCAGAAACGATTTATGACGAGAAGATTATTTTTTAACTATTTACCTTTTTTGTTTTTAATAGCCAGCTTTTTTACCTCTTGTAACCGGAGTCATGAAAAAAAATCCGGAAGTAAAAACAATACGCTGGTGGTGAAGCTGGTAGCTACGAGTATCGAAGTGGCTCAATCGTATGTGGCTGATGTTCAGGCTGTCCAGTTTGTGGAGGTTAAACCGAAAGTGGAAGGGTTCGTTGAAGATGTCTTGGTTGACGAAGGAGAGCACGTGAAGAAGGGACAGGTCTTGTTCAAGCTTTCCTCTGCCGAACTGTATGAAGAGGTCAAAGAGGCGCAGGCCAATTATAAGCAAGTACAGGCCGAGTTGAAAATGGCGGAAGTCGAAGCGGACCGTGTAAAGCGCTTGGTGGAAAAGGACATCATTTCGCCGATCCGCTTGGAACAGGCATTAGCGGAAGCCGATGTCGCCCGTTTGCGGGTACAGCAGGCCAAATCGCGTTTGCTTCGTGCGGAAACGAATTATTCCTATACGACCATCACATCTCCTTTTGAAGGGTATGTGGACCGTATACCGTTTAAGGTCGGTAGCTTGGTCACGCCGTCCAGCTTGTTGACCTCCCTGACGGATGTTTCGGAAATGTTTGCCTATTTCAAGATCAACGAGAAAGAATATCTTGAATATAAACGTACGCAGTTGAGCGGAGTGGAACAGCCGGAGTATAACAATCTGGAGTTGATCCTGTCGGACCAGACAACCTATCCGTACAAAGGAACAGTCGAAACCGTAGAAGGTGATTTTGAACGCGGTACGGGTTCCATTGCTTTTCGTGCGCGTTTTGCCAATCCGGACCGCCTGTTGCGACATGGTGTTTCGGGTAAAATCCGTATGCTGACAGAAATGGAAGACGTGATACTGGTCCCGCAACGTTCGACATTCGAGATTCAGGATTTTACTTACGTGTATACTGTTGATGAAGAAGGCAAAGTGAGTGTCCGCAGTTTCGAACCACTCTCTCGTCACGGTGCCTATTATGTAACGAAAGACCTGCCTGACAATACGCTGATCGTTTATGAAGGAGTCCAGCAAGTGAGTGACGGAATGGTTATTACGCCTGAGATTGTGGATGCCGAAACGGTCCGTAAACAATTGGAATTGTCTGATGAAGTCGAAAATAATAAGTAAGCCGTATGTTTGAAATATTCATCAGACGCCCGATTCTGTCCGGTGTCATTTCTGTTGTGATTGTTTTTCTGGGTTTGCTGGCTATTACCTCTTTGCCGATTACCCAGTTTCCCGATATTGTTCCGCCTTCCGTTACGGTGACGGCCCGTTATACGGGAGCCAATGCCGATGTGATGGCTAAAACTGTGGCGACTCCCTTGGAACGTGCTATCAATGGTGTGCCTGGAATGACCTATATGACGACCGTTTGTACGAATGACGGTATGTCGCTGACGACGATCTATTTTAAGGTAGGAACCGATCCGGATGTCGCCTCCGTGAATGTGCAGAACCGTGTGACGACAGTCCTCGATGAACTTCCCGAAGAAGTGATCCGTGCCGGTGTGATTACCGAGAAAGAAGTAAACAGTATGTTGATGTATCTGAACATCATGAGCACGGACAGTTCGCATACCGAGAAGTTTGTGTACAATTTTGCCGATATCAATATCCTGCGTGAGCTGAAGCGAATCGATGGGGTCGGTTTTGTCGAGATCATGGGAAGCCGCGATTATGCGATGCGCGTGTGGCTGAACCCCAACCGGCTGGCAGCCTATAATATGTCACCGCAGGAAGTGACCGCCGCTATCCGTTCGCAAAATATCGAAGCTGCTCCTGGGAAGACCGGTATCAGTTCGGATAAGATTCCGCAGCAGTTGCAATATGTATTGCAATATAGCGGGAAGTTCAGCACTCCCGAAGAATATGGCGAGATCGTGTTGAAGGCTTTGCCGGACGGTTCGGTTCTCCGGTTGAAGGATGTGGCGACGATTGAGTTCGATTCGGAAGACTATAATATGATTTCCATGACCGACGGCAAGCCTTCCGCCTCTATCATGATCAAGCAGCGTCCGGGTTCGAATGCCCGTGAGGTGATTCAGAATATCAAAGCCAAGATGGAGGAAATCAAGGAAAGCAGTTTTGCCCCCGGAATGGATTATAATATATCGTACGATGTTTCGCGATTTCTGGATGCTTCGATTTCGGTTGTGCTCCGGACGTTGTTGGAAGCCTTTTTGCTGGTGTTTATCGTGGTATATTTGTTCCTGCAGGATTTCCGTTCGACGTTGATTCCGGCGATAGCCGTTCCTGTTTCGCTTGTCGGGACTTTCTTTTTTATGCAGATGTTGGGTTTCTCCATCAATATGCTGACACTGTTCGCACTGGTGCTGGCAATCGGTATCGTGGTCGATAATGCCATTGTCGTGGTGGAGGCGGTACATGTGAAGATGCACAACGAAAAACTTCCACCGGCAAAAGCCACCGAAGCCGCCATTCGTGAAATCGGCGGGGCGATTATTGCCATTACCCTGGTGATGTCTGCCGTGTTCGTCCCGGTAGGCTTTATGTCCGGTACGGTCGGTATTTTCTACCGTCAGTTTTCGTTGACGCTGGCAGTGGCGATTGTCATTTCGGGCGTGAATGCCTTGACGCTGTCTCCCGCACTCTGCGCCTTGATGCTGAAGCCTGTCTCGCATGACAAAAAGGTGAAGAAAAGTTTGTTGGCGCGTTTCTTCGACGGATTCAATAAGCGCTACGATCATCTGGAACGCCGTTATAAGATCAATCTGCGTTTGTTCCTGAACAGGCGTTTCCTGACCTATGCGTCGTTGATTATTTTCTGTCTGGCAACATGGGGTATGACGTTTGTGTTGCCTTCGGGTTTTATCCCTAATGAAGACCAGGGAATGATCTATGTGAATGTCGATGCGCCTCCCGGAGCGACTCTCGAACGTTCGGAAGCTGCTTTGAGCAAAGTGCAGGCCGCTCTGTTGCCGTTGGAAGAAGTGGAAACGGTTTCCACATTGGCAGGCTACAGCTTGATGACGGAAACGGAAGGAGCCAGTTTTGGCATGGGGATGATCAACTTGAAGCCTTGGAACGAACGCGAGCAGACGGCCGAGGAACTGATGCGCGTCTATGCTGACCGCGTGTCGCATATCAAGGATGCGGATATCCAGTTCTTCCTTCCACCGACGGTTCCCGGTTTCGGTAATGCCAGCGGTTTCGAACTTCGTTTGCAGGATAAGACTGCCGGGACATTTGCCGAGTTGGACGAAGTGGCCAAATCGTTTGTGGCCAAGCTGAATGCCGATCCTCGTTTGTCGGGTGTCACATCCGGTTTCAATCCGAACTTCCCGCAATATCTGTTGCGGGTCGATCTGGCCAAAGCGGCAAAACTGGGAATTGATGTGAACGAGTCGATGGAAACTTTGCAATCCTATGTCGGGAGTTTCTATTCTTCCAACTTCGTCCGTTTCGGGCAAATGTACAAGGTGATGTTGCAGGCTGCTCCCGAATATCGTATGAATCCGGAGGATCTGTTCGGTTTGTATGCTAAAAATAAAGAGGGGAACATGGTTCCGTATTCCAACTTCATGACAATGGAGCGCGTGTATGGTCCGAGTCAGATTACCCGTTATAACCTGTTTACTTCGGCCATGATTACCGGTGAACAAGCACCGGGAGTCAGCTCGGGGGAAGCCTTGGAAGCCGTAGAGGAGATTGCTGCCGAAGTGTTGCCGAGAGGCTACGATATAGAATGGTCCGGCGTTGCCCGTGAGGAGAAAGAATCCGGTGGACAATCCTTGGTTATTTTCGCGATCTGTCTGGTCTTTGTCTATCTTCTTCTGGCGGCCCAGTATGAAAGCCTTTTGCTGCCGCTTCCGGTTATCCTCTCGCTTCCGGCAGGTGTGTTCGGATCATTCCTTTTACTATATGTGGTGGGACTGGAGAATAATATTTATGCTCAGGTGGCACTCGTGATGCTGATCGGCCTCTTAGGTAAGAATGCGATCCTGATTATCGAGGTGGCGAACCAGTGCCGCAAGGAAGGCGTCAGCATTATGGGAGCGGCCATCCAAGGGGCAACCAGCCGTTTGCGTCCGATTCTGATGACTTCTTTTGCTTTTATCAGCGGTTTGATCCCGTTGGCGGTAGCCAGTGGCGCTGGTGCTTTGGGCAATCGTTCCATCGGGACGGCGGCGGCCGGAGGTATGCTGATCGGTACGTTCGTGGGGATCTTCCTGATACCGGGGCTTTATGTGATATTTGAATCGTTGGCAACTTACTTAAAGGAAAAGAAACAAAAAGCAAATGAAGAAGAATATGAGTTTTAAGATAATTGCTACAGTTGGCTTGTGGGCCGCGATCGGCCTTACAGCTTGCAAGGCTCCGCAGCTCTCTCCGGATGGGGAACGTGCCGTACTGCCAGAAGGAGATGGGCATACCTATGACACTGCATTTGTAAAGCCGTTGGAGTGGAATGTGTTTTTCCAGGATTCCATCTTACAAGGATATGTGGAGGTCGCTTTGCAGAATAACTATTCGTTCAAGCAAAGCATGGAACGGGTGACAATGAGCCGGGCCAACCTGCAACGGGCAAAAGGCTTGCTATTGCCTGAAGTTGGCCTCGGCATCGGGACTTCGGTCAACCGTTTCGGCGAATATACGATGGACGGAGTGGGGAATAGCGAGACTAATGTTCCTTCCTTGGCGAAAGACAAACATATCCCGGACCCTTACCGTGATTTCGGACTTTTCCTGAATTTCCAGTGGGAAGCGGATATATGGGGGAAGCTGACACGTAAGAAACAGGCGGCTGTGGCTCGTTGGATGGCTTCGGTTGAGGCAACCCGTTTTGCGCAGTCGGTCCTGATATCCGAATTGGCTGTCCACTATTATGAACTGATCGGTTTGGATAAACGTCGGGATGTCTTGGAAGAAGCCCATATCAGTTCCAAACGTTCGTATGAGCTAACTCGCCAGCTGAAGAAGGAGGGGGCCGAGACGCAGTTGGCTGTCGACCAGTTTCATGCCCGTATGCTACTGATAGAAAGCAAACTGTTGGAAAATGACCAACTGATCGGGGAGAAAGAGCGTGCGATAGCCTGCCTGTTAGGTGTCTTTCCGTTTGAAATCAGGCGTATGAGTTTTGAAGAGCTGCGTCAGATCCCTTTCCCGCTATCAGACGGTGTTCCGGCGAACATGCTGACCTTACGTCCCGACGTACGGGCCGCCGAGATGGAATTGCTGGCTTCAAAGGCGGATGTAATGGCGGCTAAAGCAGCCTTCTATCCTTCGTTGGTGTTGGGTGCGGGAGGCGGCTTCAATAGCTTTGATCTTGGCAAATGGTTCACAGCGCCTGCTTCGCTGGTTTACGATTTGGCAGCAGGAATTACTGCACCAGTCTTCCAGCGGAACCAGATTCGTTCGATGTGGAACGAGGCGCGTGCTTCGCAACGGATTGCCTTGTCGCAATATCACGAAACGGCCTTGAAGGCCTATACGGAAGTATTGGATTTGTATTGTGCCGGTCTAAACCAAGTGGAGCGTGTCCGCCTGAAAGAAGTGGAGACCGTAGCTCACCAACGTTCGGTCACCAATGCCAATGAACTTTTCAAATTGAATTATGTCGGCTTCCTCGAAGTGCTCTCTGCCAATGAACGTTATCTGGATAGCGAATTGGAACGTATCGACATCATTACCGATCTTTGCCGGAAAAAGATCCTTCTCTACCGGGCGTTGGGCGGTGGTTGCTAAAGCTTTTAGACGAAAAGACGGATGTAGAAGGTTTACATCCGTCTTTTTGGTTATCATGGAATTTTTGTTTCATCCAGATGAAACTTTTTATACTTTTGCATCGTTCTTAAAAATTGAAATGAGAAATGGAACATGCTCCTAAGATTAACAAAGTAGAGGTCCGTACTTTGCAGATGGCGGACTACCGACAATTATCTCAATCTTTTACAAGAGTTTATTCAGACGGCTCGGATGTGTTTTGGACACGTGAGCAAATCAAGAAGTTAATCACTATTTTCCCGGAAGGGCAGGTGGTTACGGTCGTGGATGATAAGATCGTGGGGTGCGCCTTGTCTATCATCGTCGATTACGACAAGGTAAAGAACGACCATACTTACGCCTTTGTTACTGGAAACGAAACCTTTAATACGCATAATCCAAAAGGCAATATCCTGTATGGAATAGAGGTCTTTATCCATCCCGATTACCGGGGCCTGCGTTTGGCACGGCGTATGTATGATTATCGGAAGGAATTGTGTGAAAGCCTGAACTTGAAAGCGATTATGTTCGGCGGACGTATCCCGAATTATCATAAATATGCGGATACGATGCGCCCGAAGGAATATATTGATAAGGTCCGTAAAAGAGAAATTTATGATCCGGTGCTGACTTTTCAAATATCGAATGATTTCCATGTTCGTAAAGTGATGACGAATTATTTGCCGAACGATGAGGAATCCAAACATTATGCAACCCTGCTGCAATGGGACAATATCTATTACCAGCCGACTCCGGAAATCGTTTCGACCAAGACGACCGTCCGCGTCGGTCTTGTCCAGTGGCAGATGCGACCTTACAAGGGGCTCGATGACGTGTTCGAACAGGTGGAATTTTTCGTGGATGCCGTATCTGACTATAAGAGTGACTTCATCCTTTTCCCCGAATACTTCAATGCCCCTCTGATGGCTAAGTTCAACCACATGAGCGAGTCGGAGGCGATCCGCGAGCTGGCGAAATATACGGACGAGATGCTGAACCGCTTCATCAACTTGGCGATCAGCTACAACATCAATATCATTACCGGGAGCATGCCGTTGATCAAAGACGACGGGTTGTACAACGTCGGTTTCCTTTGTCGCCGCGACGGTAGTTATGAGACGTACGAGAAAGTGCATATCACGCCCGATGAAGCGAAGAGCTGGGGACTTTCCGGCGGTAAGATGGTGCAGACTTTCGAAACGGACTGTGCCAAGATCGGTGTCCTGATCTGCTACGATGTCGAATTTCCGGAACTGTCGCGTATCATGGCGGACCAGGGGATGCAGATTCTGTTTGTGCCCTTCCTTACCGATACGCAGAACGCCTATTCGCGTGTCCGTGTTTGTGCGCAGGCACGTGCGATCGAAAACGAATGCTTTGTCGTCATAGCCGGTAGTGTCGGTAACTTGCCCCGTGTCCATAACATGGATATCCAGTATGCGCAGTCCGGTGTCTTCACCCCGTGTGATTTTGCTTTCCCGACAGACGGGAAAAGGGCGGAGGCGACCCCGAATACGGAAATGATCTTGGTGTCGGATGTGGATCTCGATTTGCTGAACGAATTGCATACGTACGGAAGTGTCCGTAACTTGAAAGATCGCCGGCACGACCTGTATGAAGTGAAGATGAAGCGGAAGTAGCAGAAAGGTGGCGAATAGGTTCCTTGTTTTGTCATTTTGTTGTGATTCGCAAGACTTTTAAGATGTTTTATAAGTAGCACGCTTTTGATGGTGGGAGAAAAATGTTATATTTGTAGACAAATGACTTCAAAATAACATTCAATAATCCTTCCTAAAAAGTATTTGCTTATGATTAAAAGAAGATTACTATCGTACGACATTCCGCAATTGACAAAAGTATTTAAAAAAGATTTTCCCCAACTGGTAACGATGGCGGAAGAGAGTGAGAGCGCAGCGCTTTTTAAAGAAGCCTTGCGCTCTTTTGTTTTTTCCCGCATCGACAGGACGGTTGGCGGGAGCAATATGGGAAATGCCGTGGCGAAGCGTATTCTTCTGTTGATCGAACATGACGGTATGATGGTCTCCGAGCTTTCGACAGGTGAGGAGATGCCGATACGGACGATTACCTGCCTGTGGCAGTTCCTGGCCGGGAAGCTGGAGGAAGATGTTTCGCCGGACTTCTTTATCGACCTGTACTGGCAATTCGAATTGCTGGAGAAGCCGGAGGAAATCGTTCCGGACCGTTCGCTTGTCAAACGGCAGATGAACCGTTGGCCGACCGGGCTGGACGAGGAGGTGATGGCGATCCGTTACTCCAACAAGGAGCGGATCATTGCCGGGTTGATACGTAAGATCGAACGGCGTCATGCCCCGACCTCTCGGTTCCAGTTTACGGAAGGGATGAGCTATGCCGAGAAATACGTCAAAGTGCAGGAATGGTGGAATATCGGCCGTTTCCATCTTGCGATGGCTTTCAAAAGCCCGACGGAACTGAACTATTTCCTTGGCGGTTCCCTGTCGGCTGGAACGATGGACCTGTTGGCACGTGCTCGTAAGAAAGGCATGCCGTTTTTTGTGACTCCTTATTACCTTTCCCTGCTGAACACGAATACAAGCGGATATGACGACGCTGCCATCCGCTCTTATATCCTTTATTCGGAAGAACTGGTCGATACATATGGCCGGATCAAGGCGTGGGAGAAAGAAGACATAGTCGTGGCCGGACAGCCAAATGCTGCAGGATGGTTGTTGCCGGAAGGACACAACATACACCGCCGGTATCCGGAGGTGGCGATCCTGATCCCCGATTCGATGGGGCGTGCCTGTGGCGGGCTGTGCGCTTCCTGCCAGCGGATGTATGATTTCCAGAGCGAGCGCTTGAATTTTGATTTCGAATCTTTGAAACCAAAGGAAACATGGGATAAGAAACTGCGTCGGTTGATGCGCTATTTTGAAGAGGATGCGCAGCTTAGGGATATCTTGATTACTGGAGGCGACGCGTTGATGAGTCAGAACGCGACGCTCCGCAACATACTTGATGCCGTCTATAAGATGGCAGTCCGGAAACGAAAAGCCAACGAGAGTCGTCCCGAAGGGGAGAAGTACGCTGAGTTACAACGGGTCCGCTTGGGCTCTCGCCTGCTTGCCTACTTGCCTCTCAGAATCACGGACGAACTAGTCGGTATCTTGAGGAGTTTCAAAGATAAAGCCTCACGTGTCGGTGTTACGCAGTTTATTATCCAGACACATTTTCAATCCCCGTTGGAGGTCACGCCGGAAGCAAAAAAGGCGATCGAGGCGATTCTCTCCGCCGGTTGGATCATCACCAACCAGTTGGTCTACACCGTTGCCGCTTCTCGGCGTGGACATACGGCAAAACTTCGTCAGACGTTGAATGCGATGGGAGTGGTGTGCTATTACACTTTTTCGGTTAAGGGTTTTCACGAAAACTATGCCGTGTTCGCTCCTAATAGCCGTTCTTTACAGGAACAGCAAGAAGAGAAAGTTTTCGGTCTTATCCCCAAAGAGAAGCAGAAGGAACTGTATCGGCTGATCCGCTATGAGCGACCCTTAGGAAAGAAATTGTCCGGTTTTTTGAAAGAGAACCGTCTTCTTTTTGCTGCCACCGACCGCAGTGTGTTGAATCTTCCAGCCATCGGCAAAAGCATGACTTTTCAGATGGTCGGTTTGACAACAGAGGGAAAGCGTATCCTGAAATTCGACCACGACACCGGACGCCGTCACAGTCCGATTATCGATCGGATGGGAGAAGTCTACATTGTCGAGAACAAGTCCGTCGCCGCCTACCTGCGCCAATTACAGGATATGGGTGAAGATGTGCGGGAGTATATTAGTATTTGGAATTATTCCGAGGGGAGGACTGAACCTCGTTTCAGTATTTACGAATACCCCGACTATCCATTTGATGTTACAGAAAAGATGACAAATCTTGAGCTATAAAACGAGTAATTATTATCTTTGTTCGTGCTAAACCAATATAAAATGATACAGAACGAAAGAGAAATACGACACGAGTATGTGTTACAGGCTGTTCGTCAGATGATGACAGCCGCTCGGACAGCTCCGAAAGGGAAAGGCATCGATATTATTGAAGTGGCGATGGTGACGGATGAAGATATCAAACGCCTTTCCGAAGAGCTTGTCATCATGTCCGGCGAAACCGGTTTAAAATTCTTTTTGCGTGATGCTGACAATATTCTTCAGGCTGAAGCTATCATGATTGCTGGTACACGCCAGCAGGTTCAGGGTTTGAATTGCGCGCACTGCGGGTTTCCGACTTGTGTGGAGAAGCCGAAAACCGTCCCTTGTGCGATTAATTCGGTGGACTTGGGCATTGCGGTCGGTTCGGCTTGTGCCACGGCGTCGGATTTGCGCCTGGATACGCGTGTGATGTTCAGTGCCGGTATGGCTGCACAGCGTTTGGGAATGTTGGGCGACTGCAAATGTGTGATGGCGATTCCGGTAAGCGCGTCCTCGAAAAACCCGTTCTTCGATCGAAAAACCAAAACAGAGTAAGTCATGATAAAGTTTGATAACAAACTCGAACTGCGGTACTACTTCAATGATAAGTCAAACTACATGGATGCCATGATCAAACATCGTTCAGAAAAGGAGGTACTCTCGCTTGTTCGGACGTTAGCAGACATGTTGGATATCAAAATGACTGTCTATTGCGAGTCTTTTGCCCAACAGGAGGGCTTTCGCGAAATCTGGTCGGTGGCAGGTGAAAACAGCCGTCTGATCTCTGTTCTTCTTAACTTGTTCATGCAGGTATGGACGCGTCCGTCCCTTTTGGTCGGTGGACAACCGGTTGTGGACCGTTCGGTGACCGACGAGGAAAAGATGCAGCGCGAAATTGCCTTATTGCGTAGTAATTTGAGAAAAAAAATGCCCGGTATTACCGTGACGCGCGAGTTGGTGGAACTGCTCAGCGCATCGCCGCGTTTTTGTAAATGCAAATCGAACTTTTACGAAGCTGTACGCGGTTATCCGAAGGTGACAAAGTTCACTTTACGCGAACTGAACGAAAATAACCGCAGCCGTTCGGGATCGTTGGAGGTCAAACGCGAACAGTTTGACTATTACATCCTCCGTTCTGACGAATTGCCTCCTGTTAAAGACAACAAAGCAACGATAGAAATCATCTCACCTGTGCTGAAAGATGCCCGTTACCGTTGGAAAGGCATCTACAACAAGGGCGGCGAGACAATCGACTTTTACATGTGCGACGAAGATTTCAAGAAAGATATGTTCGATGAAAAGATTGCCTTCAAGAGCGGTATGTGTATAGATTGTGTGCTAGAGATACAACGGAAGATGAGTGAACTAGGTGAAGTGGTTAACATCAGCTACACGGTCGAGACGGTGATCCGTACCCGCTTCGATAAGATGGAAATCATTACGCCGCAAGGGAAACGCCACCTCAGGAAGCTCGAAGCTGAGAAAAAGCAGTTGACGCTTGATCTTTTCGGATAATAAACCGTCTTTTCGTCCGTGAATTGACAGTTTTATAATCTTAAAAAATGGAATGTTTTTTATGTCTCCAAAGCGTCCATGTAATTAATAAATAAGAGAATGGTAAAAGCAAAAACGGTATATGTTTGCTCCAACTGTGGGGCTGACTCTCCGAAATGGATCGGGAAATGTCCTTCCTGCGGGGAGTGGAACACGTATGTTGAGGAGATCGTGGTAAAGGAACCGGTCGGAAAGCGGGCACTTTATGGCGTTTCGGATGGTGGCAAAGTGCGTCCCGTCCTGCTTCGAGATATTACTTCTGAAGAGGAGACGCGTGTCGACCTCGGAGACCGGGAGTTGAACCGTGTTCTTGGCGGCGGTCTGGTAAAAGGATCACTGGTCTTGATCGGCGGGGAACCGGGTATCGGGAAATCGACCCTCGTCCTGCAAACCGTTTTGGGGTTGAAGGGACTCCGCACGCTTTACGTCTCCGGCGAGGAGAGCAGTCGCCAGTTGAAACTCCGTGCCGACCGCATCGCGCACGAGAATCCAGATTGTTTCATTCTCTGTGAGACCAATCTCGAACAGATATTCGTACAGACCAAGAACGTTCAACCCGACCTCTTGATTATCGACTCGATACAAACCATTTATACGGAGGTGGTCGAATCTTCTCCCGGAAGTGTTTCGCAGGTACGCGAGTGCAGTGCGGCTATTCTGAAATATGCGAAGGAGAGCGGCACACCTGTTCTTCTGATCGGCCATATCAATAAGGAAGGGAGTATTGCTGGGCCGAAGGTGTTGGAACATATCGTTGACACCGTGCTTCAATTTGAGGGCGACCAGCATTATATGTATCGTATCCTCCGCAGCATCAAGAACCGTTTCGGAAGCACAGCGGAATTAGGTATTTACGAGATGCGCCAGGATGGTCTTCGCGAAGTCAGTAACCCTTCTGAACTACTCCTAACGCAGAATCATGAGGGATTGAGCGGCGTGGCGATCGCGGCTGCGATTGAGGGCATCCGTCCCTTCCTGATCGAGACACAGGCGTTGGTGAGTTCTGCTGTCTATGGGACGCCTCAGCGTAGCGCGACAGGATTCGATCTTAGGCGTATGAACATGTTGCTCGCGGTGCTCGAAAAGCGTGCCGGATTTAAGCTGGTTCAGAAAGACGTCTTTTTGAATATTGCCGGTGGGCTGAAGGTGAATGATCCGGCGATCGACTTGGCGGTGATCAGTGCAATTCTTTCTTCTAGCCTCGACATTTCGATCGAGCCGGGTATCTCGATGTGTGGCGAGGTGGGGCTTTCGGGAGAGATCCGTCCGGTGAACCGTATCGAGCAGCGCATCCTAGAAGCGGAAAAATTGGGTTTCTCGCGCATTATCATCCCGCACAATAACCTGAAAGGTTTCGACACATCCAAATGCAAGATGCAAATCGTGCAAGTGCGCAAGGTGGAAGAGGCTTTCCGGCAATTGTTCGGATAAGTTTATATGTATATGAATAAAAGTGTTGTTTATCTATTTGTAAGTGTTTTCTTCTTGTTTACAAGCTGCGAGTATCGGCTGGGGGAGAATTTTATGGATTTTGAAAAGTGGCAGGCTGATTCGGTTGCGATGAGTGTGGACTTCTATGGTCCGTTTATCCATGATTGGGAAAACAAAATCTTTGTGGTGGAACATAGTGGTAATGCTGCTTGCCAAATCAGTCCGTTGCCCGGATTTGAGGTTGAGAAGCAGATCGTCCGCATTGGAGAGATGGAATGGGAAAGCGATGGGACACGATGTGATTTCATGCTGGATGTGGATCTGATTCCGAATGGCTCTTATGAGTTGTCGTGCGAGGTTTTCGCCCGGACGAATAATGGGACGGTTGCCGGACAGGTCGGGGTCGAGCGATATGTGGAAAAGCGTAGTTGGCCCCTCAAGATAAACGCGCGTACCGAGTCGGAGTTCTCTTTGCGGCATCGTGTGAATGAAGAAGGACTGATCGAAATATTTTGGGAGATAGACGGGGCACTCCGTGCCGGATTCGACCATTACCAGATAGAGTTCAGTACGATTGACGAGAATGCTCATTCAACCTATATCACGCAAAGGTCGGATTTCGACAAATGTTTTTATACCGATAAGCGATATGCTGGGGAGAAGGGGGAATATAAGGTCTATATTTATTTCAAGTCGGAAGCCGACCGTCCCCGTTCGCTTGGATCGCTTGATTTGGAGCAAGCTGAACCAGAGGTGCAGGTAGAATATATGAAGGAAGATCGCATACGCTTGTCCTGGACATATCCTTACCGTTCGGCAGTCGATGTCGTCTATGGTGGTGAAATCGTGGCGGAGAAGGTGACGGACGGCATTGCGGAATTTTCTCTTGCCGGGCAGGAAGAGCGTGTGGTTGAATTGCGTTTTTCTCCCGTCGATGACTGGGGTTATAAGAATGCGAATTATTCGTTTAACCTCGAAAACTGTCCGAATATATGAAAAAGGTATTATTATTTATAGCCATTCTGTTCTTTTTCGACCGTTTCGGGCAGGCTCAGTCGTTGACAATCGAATATAATATCGGTCACGGTTCGTATCAGATGTCCGATATGAAAGATATATTGAAAAATCAGATGCTTCCTGTTACCAATGCACAGGTTACAGATAATTTCCCCGGTTATGTGACGCAGGATGCCCGTGTCGGAGTCGAATGGCGGCGCCATCATGTGGGATTTCTTTTTAACTATATGAATACGGCGGGCAAGAATGGAGTAACGGATTATTCCGGCTCTTGCGACTACAAGTTGCGTAACAAAGGATATAAGCTCGGTGCTTTTTACCACTTCTGTCTGGTGAAGGAAAAAGTCAGTATCTTTACATTCGAGCCGTATGTGGGGCTCTCGACAGGTTTTGTGCTGAACAAGGTGAACGAGATAAACCGCCTGTTCGTCGAGTCCGACCCGGAAGTTGGATACCGGAAGGATAATACTTTTTCCGGCAGGAACTTCTTTGTGGAGCCTACTTTTGGCATCAAGTTTAGCCTATGCCGCTATGTTACATTAAACATGAGTATCGCTTATGAATGGGATGCTGTGATGCAGAAGTGTCAGAGTCGGAATCCAGATTTTCCATCGACTTTCAAAGTGGATTGGAGCGGATACAGGGCACAAGCCGGTTTGATTTTTTGTTTGAATTTAAAGAAGTAACAATGATACAAGAATTACAACTCCGTATATTGCCTGAAGAAGCAGTCAGCGAACAGTCGCTGAAGCAGGTGGTGGCTCGCGAGACGGGAACATCTGTCCCGTACATCCACACCGTTCGGGTACTAAAACGTTCTATCGATGCACGTCAGCGTACGATCTATGTGAATGTAAAACTGCGTGCTTTTATCAATGAGCAGCCAGATGAACCAGAATTTCAATTGGTGGAATATAAAGACGTATCAGCAGGGAAGCCTGTCGTGGTGGTAGGAGCGGGGCCGGGTGGTTTGTTTGCCGCTCTTCGTCTGATTGAGCTCGGCTTACGTCCGATCGTGATCGAACGTGGAAAGAACGTGCGCGAACGTAAAAAGGATATCGCTCTGATCAGCCGTGAGCATAAGGTGGACGAAGAGTCCAACTATAGTTTCGGTGAAGGGGGAGCCGGTGCCTATTCTGACGGCAAACTTTACACTCGCAGCAAGAAACGGGGTTCGGTTGACAAGATTCTGAATGTCTTTTGCCAGTTTGGGGCGAGCACTTCGATTTTGGCGGACGCCCATCCGCATATCGGTACGGACAAGTTGCCGCGCGTGATCGAGAATATCCGCGAACAGATTATCCGCTGTGGTGGGGAGGTCCATTTCGAGACACGAATGGATGCCTTGGTCATCCGGAGTGGGGAAGTCGTAGGTGTCGAAACGAATACGGGCGAGAACTTTCTGGGACCGGTCATCCTGGCAACCGGTCATTCCGCCCGGGATGTGTATCGCTACCTCCATGACCGGCAAATCCCTATCGAAGCCAAAGGCATTGCTGTCGGCGTCCGTTTGGAACATCCGCAGATGCTGATCGACCAGATACAATATCATCGTAAGGAGGGTAGAGGAAACTATCTGCCGGCAGCCGAATATAGTTTTGTGGCGCAAGCCGGCGGACGGGGAGTCTATTCTTTTTGTATGTGTCCAGGCGGTTTCGTCGTCCCGGCGGCAAGTAGTTCCCGCCAGGTGGTAGTCAATGGAATGTCTCCTTCCAATCGTGGTTCCCGCTGGGCGAATTCCGGCATGGTGGTGGAGATACGCCCGGAAGACTATTCCGAATTGATGAAACACGAAGAAATGGCGGTCAGCAAGGATTCGCCGCTCGCTTTGATGGCTTTCCAAGAACGTTTGGAAGAACTTTGCTGGCTGAACGGCGGGATGAAGCAAACCGCCCCTGCACAGCGGATGGTTGATTTCGTGAATAAGAAAAACTCTTTCGATCTTCCCGAATCCTCTTATACGCCCGGTCTGCTGGCTTCCCCGTTGCATTTCTGGATGCCGGAGTTCGTCACCGGCCGCTTACGTGAGGGCTTCCGCCATTTCGGTAAAGTCTCCAGAGGCTTCCTGACCAATGACGCGGTGATGATCGGGGTGGAAACCCGGACCTCTTCGCCCGTCCGTATCCTGCGCGACAAGGAAAGCTACCAGCATATAACCTTGAAAGGTCTTTTTCCTTGTGGAGAAGGCGCCGGCTATGCAGGCGGAATCGTCTCTGCTGCTATTGATGGTGAACGGTGTGCGGAAGGGGTTGCCGGATATTTATCCCTTGTTTAAAGCATATATGTTAATAAGTAAACAACTGATTCCATTCAAATGTTATTTTGCATAATGAAAACAGTGGGATAAATACGTTGGTTTTACAGGATGCGAGGACGGAGTACGTTTTCTGTTTGTGACAGGACTGGGCATTTGATCTGTTTTCGTATCTTTGTAGCGTAATGCTTTTACGTTATGAGGAAAACATACTTGATCACTCTTTTGCTTTGTTGCTTTAGTGCCTTGCTGAATGGGGCTGTTTCACCTTTTTCTTTTTCTTCTTTAAAAATGGAAGAAGGTTTGTCGCAGCTTTCCGTCTTGAAAATACATCAGGATAAGAGCGGTTTCATGTGGTTTGCCACGCGTAACGGCTTGAATCGTTATGACGGTAATTCTTTTGTCGTGTATAAACATAGTAATGGCGACTCATTAAGCTTGTCCAGTAATCATGTGACAGCATTGGCTGAAGATGACCGTGGAAACTTGTGGGTAGGCACGATGAACGGTCTGAACCGGATGGATTTGAGGGTGGATCGTGTATATTCTCTCAACGATATGGCTGCTTATAAGCAGTCTCCCCTTTATCATACGTGGATTTCAAGCTTGTATGTGGATAGACAAAAGCGTTTTTGGGTTGGAACAAATAAAGGTCTATACTTGTATGATTATGAGAATGATTCGTTTATCTTGAACGACTTGGAGGGAGAACTGCCACGTGACCAGATTATGGTTATCAACGAAGACCATGATGGCAATCTGTTAGTCGGAACTTTACAAAACGGACTTTATATCTGTGACAGTAAGTTGAATCTCTTGTCTCATTATTTTAAAAATACGACTCCCTTTTCATTAACGGATAATAATATATCTGCTATCCATGAAGACAGTGAAGGACGTCTGTGGGTGGGAACCCGTTCGGGTGGATTGAACCGGATCGACACGGAGACAAATGCTGTTACGCATTATACTGCTTGGAACGGCAGACTGGGAAATAATTCGGTTCGTACAATTAATACTTATAATGGTCAACTGGTGGTCGGAACTTTTAACGGATTAAGTCTTTTGAATTTGGTGGACGGTTCATGTACGACCTATACGAATTTTGACGAACAAAAAGGAGGTCTTAGTCATTTTTCCGTCTTTTCTGCTTTCGTAGATAATGCGAATACGTTATGGATTGGCACATACGCTGGAGGTGTCAGTTACAGTAATCCTTTGAACAGCCGTTTTACTTTTTACGATTTGCAGGGTGGTTCAGACAAGCTGTTTGGAATCTTTGCCACGATGGCCTATCAGCCGGACCATACTTTGTGGATTGCTTCGGAAGGGCGAGGCCTACTTTCACTGGATTTGAATACAGATATGTTTGAACGTTTCCTGCTGGATGCTCGGCCGAATGCTCTGAATGATCGGAATATTATCAAATCTCTGTTTGTGGAGGGTGATTTCGTTTGGTGCGGAACGCAGAAAGGCACTTTATACCGATTCGATACCCGGACAAAGAAATTCTCTCTTTTTTATACTTTTCATAAGGAGGTTAGTATTTATACGATCACGCGTTGCAGTGATGGTGTATTGTGGTTGGGAACGACAGACAACACGGGAATTGTCCGTGTGTTTCCGGACGGCAGGATCGCTCCGTCGGATTCAGTTTTCGCCTTGTTGCCAAGTGTACGCAGTTTCCTGGAGATACGGGACGGTGTTTATTTGGTAGGTATGCATACCGGCGGACTGGCGCTCTACGATTCCCATACGCATAAGTTGATAAAATATAATACTCGTGAGGAAGGTTCTCGGAAGTTATACAACGACCAGGTAAGTAATATCGTAAAGGATAGGGAGGGGCGAATCTGGATCGGTACTTTCGGTGGAGGTTTTTGTCGCTTTGACGAAGAAAAAGGCATTATGGAGTGGTTGACGGCCGTCGAGGGGCTGAGCGACGATAATATCAATTCGATAATTCCCGGAGACGACGGGAAACTTTGGATCAGTACCGGTAACGGTATTTCTGCCTACGATCCTGAATCGCGCCAGTTTACCAATTATATGGGTAGAAGCGAGATCCCAGTTAATGAATTCAGCATGAAAGGCGGCATCAAATTGCCCGGTGACCGAATCTATTTCAGCGGAAGCAACGGCCTTGTCTCCTTTTACCCTGAACGGTTGATAGAAAACCGTTTTATACCTCCGGTCGTACTGACCTCTTTTACGGTTAACAATAAACCGGTTGTTCCCGGCGACCCTTCGGGGTTGCTCGATAAAGTTCTTGATTATACGCAGGCGATAGATCTTGATTATAATCAGAATAACTTCTCTGTTGGGTATGCCGCTTTAAACTATCTTTATCCGAATCAGAATAAATATGCTTATATGCTAGAAGGGTATGATACGGACTGGAATGATGCTGGTTCTCGAAAGGAGGCTTTCTATACGAACTTGAAACCGGGAGATTATGTTTTTCGTGTTCGCGCCTCCAATAACGACGGTCTTTGGAACGATGAAGGGCGGTCGTTGTCGATTCATATTCGGACTCCATTCTGGCAGACCTGGTATGCCTATATGTTGTATCTGTTGATTATAGGTGGCATCCTTTATGTGGTCTGGTATTATCTGCATATGAAGCGTAAGCTGGAACAGGACCTGGTCGAAAAGCAGAAGGAGCAGCAGCGGCAGGAGGAGTTCCATCAGTCCAAAATACGCATGTTTACCAATTTTTCGCACGAATTGCGTACACCGTTGATGTTGATCCTGTCTCCTTTGGAAGAGGTGTTGCAACGGGTAGATATGAACCCGAACTTGAAAGGTTCGTTGCGTCTAGTCTATGGAAATGCCCAGCGTCTTTTGTTGCTGGTGAACCAGTTAATGGATCTGAGGAAGAACCAGAGTGGCAACCTGCAACTACGTGTTTCGCATAATGATCTGTATCTGTTTACGCAGGAGATATATATTGCCTTTAATCAGATTGCGGTCAAGGAACGGATTACCTTTCGTTTGGAATCCGATGAGTCGGGAATAGATGCGTGGTTCGACCGTGTTTTATTGGAGAAGGTATTTTTCAATCTTTTGTCGAACGCTTTCAAACATACGGCTCCGGATGAGTCGATAACCATTCGTTTGCAATTGTTCTCAGTTGCCGGATTGCAGGAGCAATTTCCCGGCAGGATAAGTGGGGAAGTTCGGGGGACTTCTCGATATGTTTGTCTGTCTGTAGAAGACACAGGGAAAGGGATAGACGATTCCGACAAGTTTCATATATTTTCCCCTTTTTACCAGGGAACGGATGAAAGTGAGTCGAATACGGCTGGAACTGGTATAGGGTTGAGTCTGGTACTCTCTATCGTGAAATTGCATAAAGGGGTTGTATGGGTAGAAGACAACAAACCAAAAGGGGCTGTATTCCGTGTCTTGATTCCGATAAACCGCGAAGCATATGCTCATGAGCAATTTGCAGAAGATGACTCTTCTGCGAGGAATCCCTATGGAGGAATTGAAGTAGCTGAGGATGAATCCAAAGTCCCTGACAATATGCAGGAACAGCTGCCTGTTTCCGGTCAGCGTTATACCTTGTTATTGGCCGAAGATAATCCGGATGTCCGTCGGTATATCTGCAAACATCTCGAACCTTATTTCGATGTGCTTGAAGCGGAGAACGGGGTAGATGCTTTCAATAAAATTGCAGAAACCTTGCCGGATCTGGTGGTAAGCGATATTATGATGCCGAAAAAAGACGGCTTGCAACTTTGTTCGGAGATCAAGCAGGATTTGCGGACCGGACATATCCCGGTTATCATCATTACGGCGAAATCGATGGTGATGCATATCAAAGAGGGATTTCAGTGTGGTGCGGACGATTATATCGTGAAGCCTTTCAATATGGAGGTCCTGCTGTGTCGTATTCGGAATATCTTGGCTTCTCGTGAACGGTTGAAGGAATTGTATGGGAAAAAATTTTCGTTGGAGTCATTGGGTTTCGAGACGACATCGGCGGACGATACATTTATGCAAAAATTGTTCGGGGTGATTGAGCAGAATCTTTCCAATCCGGGGTTGAATGTGGAGATTCTATGTAAAGGAGTCGGTATGGGACGTGCCAACTTCTATAGGAAGCTGAAAGCGATAACCGACCTTTCGCCGGTGGATTTGATCCGTAACAAACGTCTTGAGATTGCTGCAAGAATGCTGCTGGAAACGGATATGAACATATCTGAAGTTTCTGCCAATATCGGTTTCAATTCCCATGCTTATTTTGCTACTTGTTTCAAAGCGATGTACGGCATGTCGCCGACCGAATATGTGCAACAAAATAAAAAAAATCTATATCATGTATAAATTATTACTTTATGTTATTTTTTTGTTATTTTGCCAATGCAAGAGAGATCATTCTTTAAAGGAAGAAGTGACGGATTTACTCCGAACTGAAATTGTTATTCGTGGAGATAAAGCCTTGGCAGAAGAACCTGTGACCATTACTGCATATAGAGCGGAAAGGAGTGCCGGAGGGATTCATGATTTCTACTCCGAAGGCGATTATTGGTGGCCCAATCCGATAAATCCGGATAGTGCCTATATACGTCGGGATGGGCAGACAAATCCCGATAACTTTGTTGCTCACCGTCATGCCATGATCCGCTTCAGTTCGCTGGTTGGCGACTTGACCTCCGCCTGGCTGGTGACGAAAGACGAGAAATATATTCGGCAAGCGGTTAAGCATATCCGCGCCTGGTTCATCGCCCCCGAAACTCGGATGAATCCAGACCTGCAATACGCGCAGGCGATCAAAGGGATCGTGACAGGACGGGGGATCGGTATCATCGATACGATCCATCTCTTGGAGGTCGTGCAATCCCTTATCAAGATGGAAGAGGCCGGCGTTCTTGCTGTCGAGGATGTGGCTGGTAGCCGTACTTGGTTTTCCGATTATCTGAAATGGTTGACAACGCATCCTTACGGGGTAGACGAGATGAATGCTAAAAACAATCATGGAACTTGTTGGGTGATGCAGGTAGCCCAGTTTGCTAAATATACCGGCGATAAGGAGATTCTCGACTTTTGCCGGAACCGTTACAGGTCTGTTCTGCTTCCTTCACAGATGGCGGAGGACGGCAGTTTTCCGCTTGAACTGAAACGGACGAAACCGTACGGCTATTCCTTGTTCAATCTGGATGCCATGGCTACGATCTGCCATATTCTTTCGGACGGGGAAGATGATTTGTGGCAGTACTCGATGGACGACGGTCGCAATATGCAAAAGGCGGTTGCTTGGCTGTTCCCGTATATAGCAGATAAATCGAGCTGGCCTTTTGCCGAAGATGTCATGTTTTGGGATGAATGGCCGGTTGCCCAGCCTGCCCTTTTATTCAGTATTTGTAACACTTCTAATAGGACTTATCTGGAAATTTGGAAAAGTTTGGAACATTTTCCGACAAACGATGAGGTAATCCGTAACTTGCCGATCCGACATCCGTTATTGTGGCTATGAAAACGGTTTAAAAAATGAATCTATTTTCTTTCAATATTGTATCTATTTTCTGAAACCCGCTTTGAATGCGGGTTTTTAATTTTTGACAGAGCTGAATTTTAAAGTAAAAGAGATAAATTTTAAATAGTTCGAAACCTCCATCTCATACATTTGCAACTAAAGAAAAACACAAAAAGTTTCAATCTTAATAACAATATTATGAATTACACGTACATGAAAGGTTGTGCTCTGTGCATGACATTGTGCCTGACTTCGGCTGCTCTGCCTGGCAGGGCGAATGCAGAAAGTTCGGCTATCGTGAATGAAGTCTTGCAGTCATCTGTTGTGAAAGGGGTGGTAAAAGACTCGAATGGTGAACCTCTGTTAGGGGTTAATGTCCTTGTAAAAGGTACGACTATCGGTGCCGTCACCGATATAGACGGAAACTTTTCTTTTGAAGCTCCTGCCGATTGTACATTGGTTATCTCTTACATTGGATTTGAATCGCAGGAAGTAAAAGTAAAAGGCAATGCTCCTCTGAACATTATTCTGAAAGAAGATTCCGAAGCATTAGACGAAGTGGTAGTGGTCGGTTATGGTGTACAAAAGAAAAGTGACGTGACTGGAGCTCTTTCTTCTGTGAAAGGCGATGATCTGACAAAATTGTCCATATCACGTACCGATCAGGCTTTGCAAGGACAGATGGCCGGTGTGATGGTACAGAATAGTGTGGCTGCACCAGGTGAATCGCCTAACATTATTATTCGTGGCGGTAACTCCTTGAAAGGCGAAAATGCTCCGTTGGTTGTGATTGACGGTGTTCTCGGTGGTGATCTTTCTTTGATAGACCCGAATGACATTACTTCTATCGAAGTATTGAAAGATGCTTCTTCTACCTCTATTTACGGTTCCCGCGGAGCGAATGGTGTCATCATGGTGACGACCAAACGTGGGCAGACTGGTAAACCGACCGTTTCTTATAGTGGTTATGTTTCGCTTTCGCAGGTATCAAAGAAAATGGATATGCTGAATGGTCAGGAACTATATGGCTTATTGAAAGAAGCACAGGAGAAATATCCTACGACAGCATTGAAAATACCGGAGTGGATAGATCCTAATAACTTGAATAATACCGACTGGCAGGATGAAGTGTTCCGTACGGCCCCTATCACGGGCCATTCGTTGTCTGTAAGTGGCGGAACAGAAACGACACGCTATAGTTTGTCTGGTAACTACTTGATGCATCAGGGTATTGTGAAGAACTCTGATTTCAATCGTGCCGGCATACGTGCCAATATCGAACAGAAACTGGGAAAGAAGGTGACGGTCGGAGCTCTTATCAATGCTTCCCGTTCGTCATCTTCCAACGCCAGTGTCAATCAGATGAACGGTTCTGATGGTGGTGGTGTCACGTTCTCTGCTTTAGGTTTTGGGCCATTGGTCCCTGTCTACAAGGAAGACGGCAGCCTTAGCGGTCCGCTAAAGGATGGAGCACAGATGAATAATCCGGTAGCTCTGATTAATGATCAGGTTGTGGATAAATTCCGTAATTATTTTCAGGGTACTGCTTTCCTGGAATGGGAAATCTTGAGCGGCTTGAAATTTAAGACAGCTTGGACTTACACATATAGCGACCGTAAACAACGCCAGTTTACTTCTGGAGAGAATCTTCTTTCTTATAAAGGGCAGGGATATGCTTACATGAACGATCAGGAAACCACAAACTGGCTTGGTGAAAATACGTTGACTTATTCCAAGACATTTAATAAAGATCACTCTTTGAATGTTGTTGCCGGTTTTACTGCTGAGGCTTCCGATTATTTCAACAATAACAGCAGTGGTAAAGGGTTCGACATCGAATCGCTTGGTTATTGGAATATGGGACTTGCCAATAGCAGTCTGTTGTCTGTCGCTTCCGGTGGAAACCATTCTGCCATTGCTTCTTGGTTGGGCCGTGTGAACTATGCTTATAAAGGTAAATATTTGGCATCTGTTAGTTTCCGTGCTGACGGTTCTTCCAAGTTTGCGAAGAATAATAAATGGGGATATTTTCCTTCTGCTGCTTTGGGATGGCGTATCAGTGAGGAAGATTTCATGAAAGACATTTCTTGGATACAGAACCTGAAACTGCGTGCCAGCTATGGTGAAACAGGTAGCCAGGCGATTACAGCCTATCAGTCGTTGGCTAGTTTCAGTACGACCAGTTATGTCCTGAACGGAAGTTCTGCAGTGGCTCTTGTTCCAGGTCGTGTACCGAATCCCGACTTGAAATGGGAAACAACTAAACAGACGGATATAGGCATTGATTTGAGCGTATTGGGCGGACGTATATCTTTGGTTGCGGATTATTATTATAAAAAGACAGTCGATCTGCATTATGACAAGATCCTTCCGTACTATACAGGTTATTCTTCACAGACACAGAACATCGGTAGTAAATCCAATAAAGGTTGGGAATTTTCTCTGAATACACAGAACTTAGTGGGTGACTTCAAGTGGTCTACTTCTTTGAATATCGCTTTGAATCGGGAAAAAGTGCTTGACCTTGGCGATGATGAATACTTTTATACAAATGGTTCCGGAGGTGCTTTGGGAGCTGGTTTCAATGAAACTGGTATTGTGAAGGTCGGTGAGCCGTTGGGGAACTTCTACGGATATGTCTTTGACGGTATCTATCAGAATGAGGCAGAAGCCAAGGCGTTGGGGCTGACAAAAGATGATGTCGGTAGCGTGAAGTTCAAGGATTTGAATGGTGATAACAAGATTACGACTGAAGACCGTACGATCATCGGTAATGCTAACCCGGACTTTATCTTTGGTATTGGTAATGACTTTTCGTATAAGAATTTTGATCTGAGCTTTATGTTTCAGGGAACCTATGGCAATGATGTCTATAATTTGTTGAAAGTGACTTTCAGCGAATTACCGAGCAACTCGAACAATACCGGAAATGCTTTTGCGTTTGTAAAGGATTCCTGGAGAGGTGAAGGAACTTCGAATACGCAACAGGCATTTAACAAGGGTGTGGGGCCGTCTTCATCTCGTTTTGTGGAAGATGGATCTTATATTCGCTTGAAAAATTTGACGTTCGGCTATACTCTTCCTAAATCAGTTACATCCAAATGGGGCATTTCTAACTTACGTTTCTATCTGAGCGGACAGAACCTATTTACAATTACCGGCTATTCCGGTTATGACCCTGAAGTCAGTTCCCGTACAGGTAACTATAACTTAGGTTTTGACGGTGGTAGTTATCCGGCAACTCGCTCTTATACCTTCGGATTGAATCTTACATTATAATTGAACCATTAATATAAAGACGAAAATGAAAACATATATATATAAAGCAGTTGCAGGGGTGTGCTCCCTGATGCTATTGATGAGTAGTTGCGAGTCTTTCTTGTCGGAAGAACCGAAAGATTTCCTCTCGCCTGAAAACTTACCGAACACGGAGGCTGAATGCAATATGCTGCTGATGGGATCGCTGTCTTATTGGCGTAGCAACAACTTCGAACGTCATATTAACTTTATAGCCGAAGCAACGACTGATGCTGTTGTCAGTGCTACAGCCAATAATGTGGCTCGCGATGAAATGAACTCTTTGACTTGGCAAAGCGATAACGAGAGCCTTTATAAGCCCTGGCAGCAATTTTATGCTTGTATCAATGCTTCTAACATCATGATCGAGAAAGTTCCGAATGCTTCGAAAGTTTCGGATGAGGTCAAGACACGTTATGTCGCAGCTGCCCGTTATATGCGTGCGATGTCCTATTTCTATCTGGTGCGTATCTTTAATGATGTTATTTATCTGGACACGCCGGTGAATGACTTTACCAGTGCGAATAACATGACAAAGACACCGGCTAAAGAAATATATAATAAGATTGTTGAAGATTTGGAATATGCAGAAGCCAATCTTCCCGTAAAATGGGATTCTGGAACGGAACGTCCGACTGTCGCTGCCGCCAAGTCTTTGCTTTCATGGGTTTATATCACGATGGCCGGTGAACAGGTTAAAGACAATACCATGTGGGCGAAGACGGCTTCCAAAGCGAAGGAAGTCATTGATAATGCCGCTACTTACGGTATTAAGCTGGAAGAAAATTATGCCGATCTTTGGCTGGTCAACAATCGGTATAACAAAGAATCGATCTTTGCCCTGAATTTTGCAGATGGGTTAGGAGATAACCAGTGTGGAGCCGAGTGGCGTCCGACCAGTATCGGGTCCGAATCAGGATGGGGATTCTTTTATACGAAACAATCCTATATCGATAAATTTGATGATAAGGATAAACGGAAAGCCGCTACCTTCTTGACCGAAATTGTCAGTACAGTTGATAATAAAACCTATACGACTGAGAATTTCGGTAGTCCGTATCCACATGGAAAGAAATGGTGTGATGGAGGTCGTGAAAATTTCTCACAGCGTAATAAGCGTACGGATATGTACATTCCTATCATCCGTTATGCCGATGTCTTGCTGATCTTTGCCGAAGCGGAAAACGAAGCCAATGGTCCGACGGCTGCAGCTTATGATGCCGTGAATCAACTGCGTGTACGTGCCGGTTTGGATAACTTGTCCGGTTTGTCTAAAGAGACTTTCCGTCAGGCAATCCAAAAAGAATGGACGTTAGAGACGACACACGAACGGATCTATCGTTTCAATTTGGTTCGCTGGGGCACTTATCTGACGGTAATGAAGGAATATTTCCAGAAAAATTTTCCTGAAAAGGTGAAGAATGTAACGGAAGAACGGTTGTATTTCCCTTGTCCGGAGCATGATTCATTGATCAATCCGAATTTGTAAGAAAATTTTTGAGTAGGTTTAAATAATCTTGGGGTATGGAATGACTGATGATTTCATACCCCTTCTTATAACACAAAATGGACAAAATGAAACTGAAAATTCTTTTTTTTGTTTTTCTGCTTGTCTGTAGTTCCTGTGCTTTGGACAAGAGGGATATTATCAGTTCGAATTTTGATTTTGCCGATATACAGTTGAAACATGCATTCGTGGAAATGGATTCGGTTTATAAAAGTACGGACAAGCTGCTTGCCAATCCTCGCAATATCGATCCGAACGGTTTCCTGCGCATGGTGGCGTCCCATGATTGGACAAGCGGTTTTTTCCCAGGCGAACTTTGGTATATGTATGAATATACTAGAGATGATTTTTGGAAGGAGAAGGCCAGGAAACAGACTGAACTGCTTGAACAGGAGAAATGGAATGGGAGTACCCACGATATGGGCTTTAAAATGTATTGTAGCTATGGTAACGGTTATCGGTTGACTCAGGATTCTGGTTATAAGGATATTCTGTTGCAGTCTGCCTACACCCTGATCAGACGTTACAATCCAAAAGTGGGTTGTATCCGTTCCTGGGATCATAACAGGGATAAATGGCAGTATCCCGTAATCATCGATAATATGATGAATCTGGAACTACTTTTCTGGGCTTTCCGTATGAGTGGCGATTCCATTTTCTACCAGGTTGCAGTCGACCATGCCCGTACTACGATGAAGAATCATTTTCGTAAGGACTACAGTTCCTATCATGTTATCGACTATGATACGTTGACCGGCGCAGTCTTGCATAAAAACACCCATCAGGGGTATTCCGATGCTTCGGCTTGGTCGCGTGGACAAGCGTGGGGATTGTACGGCTATACGATGTGCTATCGAGAAACTGGATTGCCTGAATTTTTGGAACGTGCCAAACAAATTGCCTCTTATATTTTCTCCAATCCTACATTGCCGGACGATTTGATACCTTATTGGGATTATAATGCTCCAGGAATACCGGACGAGTCGCGTGATGTATCGGCGGCCACCGTTACGGCTTCTGCTCTTTACGAGTTGAGTATGTATGATGAAACGAATAGAACCGGATATGTGGATAGGGCTGATAGGATATTGGAAAATCTGACGAACCGTTATCGGGCAAGTGTAGGGAAAGACTGTGGTTTCCTGCTTTTGCATAGTACCGGTTCCAAGACTCACGGTTCGGAAGTGGATGTGCCGATCGTATATGCGGATTATTACTATCTGGAAGCCTTGTTGCGAAAAGCCAAATTGGAAAAAGAAGGAACTGCTCTCTTGTAAAATTAATTGAATTTTAAATTGAATATTAGAATATGAAGTACTTGTTTGTTGCATGCTTATTGTGTTTGTCCGTTCTGTCGGCTGTGGCGAAAGTGCCTGCTATGAATAAGATTCGGCTGACGAACAATTGGGAATATCTGAAAGGTGATTTGGGGGGAATCTGGGAGGCTGTACGTCCTGCCGCACCCGGCAGTTCGGAGGCGGTTCCCATCTGGCAGCCTGTTACGTTACCTCATTGTTTTAATGCCGAAGATGCTGTTGATCCGGACGTGAATTATTATGAAGGTCCGGGATGGTATAAAACTTTGCTGGCGATAGACAATCCCTATCGGAACGGGCGGATCGTACTCGATTTCGACGGGGCGGGACAGAAGACGGATGTCTATGTCTATACGACTCATGTCGGTAGCCATGTTGGCGGTTATGACAGTTGGAATGTCGATATTACGGATGCGGTAAAAGCATTTCTCGGCAGTAAAGATGCGGAACGTTTCAAAGGGAAAGTACCTTTGTCGATCCGTTGCGATAATTCACGTGATCTGGAAATGATACCATCCGATCTGGCTGATTTCAATATCTATGGTGGTCTGTACCGGTATTTGAACTTGGTGTACCTGCCTGAAGTTTCTTTTGAACAGATTCGTTTGGAATCTTCCCTCTCTTCTAACTTGAAAGAAGGTATATTGAAGGTGAAAACTTCGTTTTATAATCCGGAAGATATAAGGAAGGCGGATGTGACCGTTTCCGTTTACGATGTGGACCGTAAACCAGTCTTCTCGAAAACACTGGAAGGAATACTTCCTTTGGGTGACCAGCTTTTAGCAGAGATGAAGATCAAGAATCCGGTATTGTGGGACGTGGATGTGCCACAACTCTATACTTGCGAGTTGACTGTAAAGACACCGGATCAGACTTTCACGACGGAAGAACGCTTCGGTTTCCGCCATACGGAGTTTAAGGACAAAGGTCCATTCTTCCTGAACGGCAAACGTTTGCTGTTGCGAGGTACGCATCGCCATGAGGATCACGCTGGTGTGGCACAAGCCATGACGGAAGATATGATGCGTCGTGAAATGCGGATGATGAAAGATATGGGCGTGAACTTTATCCGTTTAGGACATTACCAACAATCTGAAATCATTCTGGACCTTTGCGACGAATTGGGCATTCTGGTATGGGAAGAAATTCCTTGGTGTCGGGGCGGTCTTGGAGGCGATGTCTACAAAAAACAAGCCCGTCGGATGCTTGCTAATATGATCGTCCAGCATCATAATCATCCGGCTGTCATCATCTGGGGGTTGGGTAATGAGAATGACTGGCCTAACGATTTCAATACGTTCGACAAGAGTGCGATCCGTGCTTTCATGAAAGAGTTGCACGACATGGCGCACCGTTTAGACGACACACGTATGACGGCGATCCGCCGGTGTGAATTTTGTAATGATATTGTTGATGTCTATTCACCTTCTATCTGGGCTGGTTGGTATCGGGGTGTCTTTACCGATTATAAATCGATCTCAGAACAGGAGATGCAGAAGGTAAAACACTTCCTACATGTAGAGTGGGGAGGTGACAGCCATGCCCGTCGTCATTCGGAAGATGCTTTTTATAATCTGAAGAACATCGAGGCAGGAAAGGGCGGTGATGAACGTGCCGGCGATGCTTCCTTGTATGGTGGCGTTCCACGTGCTTCGCGCGATGGCGATTGGTCGGAAAGTTATGTGGTCCGTCTGATCGACTGGCATCTGAAAGAGCAGGAGACGATGCCGTGGCTGACCGGTACAGCCTACTGGCCTTTTAAAGATTTTTCGACTCCGGTCCGTCCCGACAATCCTGTCCCTTATGTCAATCAGAAGGGGGTGGTTGAACGCGATTTTACTCCGAAAGAAAGCTACTATGTGTTCCAGTCTTACTGGACGGAGAAGCCGATGATCCATATCTACGGTCATACCTGGCCGGTTCGCTGGGGTGGAAAAGATGACCGCAAGGAAATCTTGGTATATTCTAACTGCGACGAAGTGGAGCTTTTTGTCAATGGTGTGAGCCAGGGTGTGAAACGGCGTAATAGTCAGGATTATCCGGCTGCCGGGTTGCGCTGGAATTGTGTTTATCAGGAAGGCATGAACGAAATACGGGCTGTCGGTGTAAAGAAAAAGGAGAAGAAGGAGGTTTCTGATGTCATTCGTCAGGAATACCAGACTGCTAAATGGGATAAAGAAGCCGCTTGCCAAGTGAGCTTGCTTTCCGAAGAGGGAGATACGGCTTTGGTACAGGTACAACTGATCGATAAAAACGGCATCCGTTGTCTCAGCTCCAAAAAGCAGATTACGTTTGAGATTGCCGGAGATGGCAGCCTGATCTGCAATTTAGGAACTTCGACCGGTAGTCGTAAAGTACAGGCGTATAATGGTCGTGCCCTGATCCGTATCAAACGGAACGAGGGTAATAGCGTGGTTGCTGTTAAATCGGAAGGCCTGCCGACTGCATTCCTGGAATTGAAGAGTCCCAAGTAGGGGTAGGTCGTTTTTTGATTGTAAACTGGAAAAAAACGTAGAGACGTCCCGCCGTGTTTTAATTTACGGCGGGACTTTTTATCCGGGTTGCACTAAGTTAAAAGTAAGGGGTGGATTATGAACGGCTGCTTATTATAAAAAATAGGTGAGTGAATTGAATTGCTGGATGTCTGGATTATATTATATTTGCAAAAAGTAAATAAAGAACGAATGGATAATATGAAACCCCTGAACCCCATTCAGAAAACGGTTGTTGGCGTTCAGTTCCTTTTTGTGGCGTTTGGTGCGACTGTTCTCGTTCCTCTGCTGGTTGGCCTTGATCCTTCTACCGCCCTTTTTACTGCTGGTATCGGCACGTTGATCTTTCATTTGGTGACGAAAGGGAAAGTTCCTATTTTTCTGGGAAGCAGTTTCGCTTTTGTGGCGCCTATCATAAAGGCGACGGAATTGTATGGGTTGCCCGGTACGATGTCCGGCCTGGTGGCTGTGGGGACCGTCTATGGGTTGATGAGCTTGTTGGTCCGGTGGAGAGGAATCGGTTTTATCAAGCGGCTTTTTCCGCCGGTGGTGATCGGGCCGGTTATTATTCTGATCGGCCTCTCGCTGGCAGGCTCAGGTGTGAATATGGCAAAAGAGAACTGGCCGTTGGCACTGGTAGCCCTGCTTTCCGCTATTCTCGCCTCTATGTTGGGCCGGGGAATGTTGAGATTGATCCCTATCTTCTGTGGAATCATCGTCGGGTACCTGACTGCGAGTCTGTTCGGCTTGATCGACTTCAAGCCTGTGATAGAAGCTCCTTGGTTTGCATTTCCGCAATTTGTAAAGCCTTCATTGTCGTGGGAAGCGGTTATTTTTATGATTCCGGTGACGATTGCTCCGGTGATCGAACATATAGGCGATGTGTACGCAATCAACGAGGTGACGGGCAAGGATTTCGTAAAAGATCCGGGACTTCACCGCACGATGTTGGGAGACGGCCTGGCATGTATCGTCACCGGATTGATCGGCGGTCCTCCCGTCACGACCTATTCGGAGGTGACAGGAGCTATTTCGCTGACAAAGATTACAGACCCGGCCGTTATCCGTATTGCTGCCGTAAGCGGTATCGTCTTTTCTGTGTTTGGGAAGGTCAGCGCGTTGCTTAAATCGATTCCCGCCGCCGTGTTGGGGGGCATCATGTTGCTGCTGTTCGGAACGATTGCCGCTGTCGGCATCAACAGCTTGATCCAAAATCGGACCAATCTGGGCGACACTCGCAACCTGATCATCGTCTCATTGATCCTGACTTTCGGGATTGGTGGTGCTGCCATTGAATTTGGCGGTTTCACGATGGCCGGTATCGGGCTTTCGGCTTTACTGGGAGTCTTTTTGAACCTGGTGTTGCCTAAGAGCAAGACTCTACCGTAATTTTCAATTTTCAACTCTCAATTATCAATTAATTGTTACCTTTGTGCCGCTTTTTACGTGAAGAAGCGGAAATATGTTTAATCAGTATTGGTAAAGGGGAATCTGTCTATGCAAAAATCTGACTGCATCATTGGTGTGGAGCATGTGTCTAAATTCTTTGGAGACAAGGCCGTATTGAATGATGTGAATTTGTCTGTCCGTAAGGGCGAGTTTGTAACCATTCTGGGGCCGTCCGGTTGCGGGAAGACGACATTGTTGCGTCTGATTGCCGGATTCCAGACTGCTTCTAAGGGTATAATAACCATTGCGGGAAAAGAAATTACGCAAACACCCCCTCATAAACGTCCAGTTAATACTGTATTTCAGAAATACGCTCTTTTCCCTCATCTGAATGTCTTCAATAACATCGCTTTCGGCCTGAAGCTGAAAAAACTTCCGGCTGTCGTGATCGAGAAAAAGGTGAAGCAGGCCCTCAAGATGGTAGGAATGACCGATTATGAGTACCGTGATGTGGATTCCCTTTCCGGCGGACAGCAACAACGTGTCGCGATTGCCAGAGCTATCGTGAACGAACCGGAAGTGCTCCTGCTGGACGAACCGCTGGCGGCTCTTGACCTCAAGATGCGCAAGGATATGCAGATGGAGTTGAAGGAAATGCATAAGTCTCTCGGAATCACCTTTATCTATGTTACTCACTATCAGGAAGAAGCACTCACCCTGAGCGATACGATCGTCGTGATGAGCGAAGGGAAGATCCAGCAGATCGGGACGCCTATTGACATTTATAACGAACCGATCAACTCCTTTGTCGCCGACTTTATCGGCGAAAGCAATATTCTGAACGGACTGATGATCAAAGATAAGTTGGTATCCTTTGCCGGGCATGAGTTCGAATGCGTAGACGAAGGTTTCGGCGAACGGACCCCGGTAGATGTCGTGCTCCGCCCGGAAGACATTTATATTTTCGAGCCGTCTGAAGCCGCCATGCTGACCGGGACGGTTACCTCCTCCATTTTCAAGGGCGTTCACTACGAGATGATGGTGCAGACGCCGGAAGGCTATGAGTTCATGGTACAGGACTACCATTGTTTCGATGCCGGGCAGGAAGTCGGTTTGCTGGTCAAACCATTTGATATCCATGTGATGAAAAAGGAACGTATCTGCAATACGTTCGAAGGAAAGATGGTGGATGCTACGCATGTGGAATTTTTAGGCTGTACGTTCGAATGCCGAGAGGTATCCGGCATTGACTCGGAAGCACCCGTGCAGGTCGAAGTAGATTTTGACCGCGTCATTCTGGAAGACAACGAGGAAGACGGCCGTCTGACCGGTGAAGTAAAATTTATCCTCTACAAAGGCAACCATTATCATCTGACGGTGTTTACCGACTGGGACGAAGATATCTTTGTCGATACGAATGATGTTTGGGACGATGGCGACCGGGTCGGAATCACGATCGCTCCCGAAAATATACGGATTGTTCAATCAACTAAAAAGGAAGGAAGTGATAAGTAAGATTTCAGCTTTTTTTATGCGGCGTAAGAACTGGACGATTCCTTATGCCCTGTTTTTGGCTGTCTTTGTCGTAATGCCCTTGTTGTTGATCGTATTATATGCGTTTACAGATGCCGACGGAGCGTTCACTTTTGCTAATTTCCGTAAGTTCATGGTACACCCTGAAGCAATGAACACGTTCGTCTATTCGATCGGGATTGCTATTATCACCACACTTGCCTGTCTCATCCTTGGCTATCCGGCAGCTTATATCCTGAGCCAGGAGCGTTTTAACACTTCCCGGACGATGGTCGTGCTATTCATCCTGCCGATGTGGGTGAATATCCTGATCCGTACGCTGGCTACGGTAGCATTGTTCGATTTCCTGAACCTGCCGTTGGGAGAGGGGGCGTTGGTTTTCGGTATGGTGTATAACTTTCTCCCGTTCATGATCTATCCGATTTATAATACGTTGCAAAAGATGGACCGCAGCCTGATCGAGGCGGCCCAGGACTTGGGAGCCAATCCGTTTCAGGTCTTTATGAAAACGATTCTGCCTCTTTCGATGCCCGGCGTGATGAGCGGGATCGTCATGGTTTTCATGCCGACGGTTTCCACGTTTGCCATTGCCGAATTACTGACGATGAATAACATCAAACTGTTCGGTACGACCGTGCAAGAAAATATCTATAACGGTATGTGGAATTATGGAGCGGCGCTTTCTCTTATTATGCTGTTGCTGATTGGTGTTACCATCCTCTTTACGAATGAAGAGGACAGTGCTTCGAACGAAGGGGGAGGTGTGATATGATGACGAAATGGATGGCAAAAGGGTATTTGTGGCTACTGTTGGTGCTGCTATATTCCCCGATTCTGATTATTATGATTTTCTCGTTTACCGAAGCGAAAGTCTTGGGAAACTGGACGGGATTTTCAACCAAATTGTATAGTTCGCTGTTTACAGGAGGCGTGCAGCGTTCGTTGGTGAGTGCGTTGTGGAATACGTTCGCCATTGCGATGATCGCGGCGACCGTCTCCACGCTGTTGGGTAGTATTGCGGCTATCGGTATTTTCAACCTGCGATCACGGACCCGCCAGGTAATGAATTTTGCCAATGCGATCCCGATGATGAATGCTGATATTATTACGGGCGTCTCTCTTTTCCTGCTGTTCGTAAGTTTTGGCGTTTCACAAGGATTCACGACGGTCGTGCTGGCGCATATCACGTTCTGCACGCCCTATGTGGTGCTGAGTGTCATGCCACGCCTGAAAAAGATGAACCAGAATGTCTATGAGGCGGCGCTCGATTTGGGGGCGACTCCTTTCCAGGCGTTGCGCAAGGTGATCCTGCCGGAGATTCGTCCGGGCATGATCAGCGGCTTTATACTGGCTTTTACGCTTTCGATCGATGATTTTGCCGTTACCATCTTTACGATCGGCAACGAGGGACTGGAAACCCTATCGACCTTTATTTATGCGGATGCCCGCAAAGGGGGACTGACACCGGAGTTGCGTCCGCTGTCAACTATCATTTTCGTGACGGTGCTTGTCCTTTTGATTGTGATTAATAAACGGGCGGAGAAGTCCAAAAGCTAATGGAGAAAAGCAGGAAATGAATAAACTGATTACAATAATAGCGAGTTGCCTCTTTCTTTTGACTTTCATGTCTTCATGCAATCGTACGGATGAGGAGCGCAGTCATATTCTGAAAGTCTACAATTGGGCAGACTATATCGACGAGGATGTCTTGGCCGAATTTCCCGCTTGGTACAAGGAGCAGACCGGCGAAGATATCCGGATTATCTACCAGGTGTTCGATATCAATGAGATCATGCTTACCAAGATCGAACGCGGGCATGAAGATTTCGACCTGATCTGTCCGTCCGAATATATAATCGAACGGATGTTGAAGAAAAACCTTCTTGTCCCGATAGACCGCAATTTCGGAAAGACACCGGATTATCTGGATAATGTCTCTCCCTATATCCGCGGGCAACTAAACAAGCTAAGCCAGCCGGGACGGAAAACGACCGACTATGTCGTCCCTTATATGTGGGGAACGGCTGGGATTTTGTATAACAAGCAGTTCGTGGAGGAGAAAGAGGTCGAAAGCTGGGAGTGTCTTTGGGATTCGAAGTTCAGAAACAAGATATTGATGAAAGACAGCTATCGTGACTCCTATGGTACGGCCATTATCTACGCCCATGCGAAGGAACTGGAAGATGGGACCGTGACGGTCGAGCAACTGATGAACGACAATTCTCCCGAAGCGATCGCCATAGCCGAAGAACTTCTGAAAAAGATGAAACCCAACATTGCCGGTTGGGAAGCCGATTTCGGCAAGGAAATGATGACGAAAGGCAAAGCCTGGCTCAATTTTACCTGGAGCGGCGATGCGGTCTGGGCGATGGATGAAGCGGAGGCTGTCGGGGTGGAACTGGACTATGAAGTGCCCCGAGAAGGCAGCAATATCTGGTATGACGGCTGGGCGATCCCTAAATATGCCCGTAATGTAAAGGCGGCCAGTTATTTTATTGATTATCTTTGTCGTCCGGACGTCGCTTTGCGGAATATGGATGCCATCGGTTACGTCAGTGCCATTGCGACTCCCGAAATTATGGAAGCCAAGATCGATTCGACAATCGAGAAAGTTTCCGACTTGAGTTATTTCTTCGGTCCCGGTGCGGATAGCATCCGGATCAATCCGGTACAATACCCCGACCGCAAGGTGGTAGAACGTTGTGCCATGATCCGCGATTTCGGAGATCGGACGGAACTGGTTTTGGAAATGTGGAGCCGCGTGAAAGGAGATAACTTGAATACAGGGATCGTCTTGCTGATCTTTGCCGTGTTCGGAGTGTTATTTGTCTGGCTGGTATATCGCAGGATACGTCAATATAAACAGCGGCAGCGGCATCACCGACGTCGCCGCCGCTGGTAGTAAATAGTTAGAATCAAAATTGTCGATTATCAATTGTCAATTAAAAGAAGGTCATGGAAGGCATAAAAAATTTGGTTATAGATTTTGGCGGCGTGATTATCAATCTCACCCGTAATCGGTGCATCGAGGCATTCGAGAGTTTGGGGGTCGCGAATATACGCGAGCAGATTGTCAATAACTACCAGCATAAGGATCTGTTCATGAAGATCGAGCTCGGTTCCATTACGGTAGCAGAGTTTCGCGAGGGTATCCGTCATCTGACCAGACAGCCTTTGACGGACGAACAGATAGATGCCGCCTGGATCGCCATGCTCGATGATGTTCCGGATTATAAGCTGGATCTTTTGCTCGACCTCCGCAAGCGTTACAATACGATGTTGCTCAGCAATACGAACGAGATTCATTGGGACTGGTCGGAAAAGACCTGTTTTTCCTATAAAGGCCACCATGCTTCCGACTTTTTCAATCATATTTATCTTTCCTACCGCCTCCATCTGCTGAAACCCGATGCCGAAATTTTCGAATATGTCCTGCAAGATGCCGATATCCGTCCTGAAGAAACACTTTTCATAGATGATGCCGTCCCCAATTGCCGTACGGCGGAATCACTAGGATTTCATACCTATACGCCGCAACCTCGTGAAGACTGGTCGCATTTGTTTGGAATTATGAATCATAAATCATAAATCTCTCACATTTAATATATTGTATGATGTCCCTACGTCATACACATCGTTGCCGTCCACCTTCTTGATATAGTTTACAACACGGATGGTAACGGGAAGGATGATTACTTCATAGAGGGATTTCAGAACCGCCTGTGTCCCGATCATAATGAAAAGTTCGCCTATCGGTATCAGTCCGGCGAAAGCGATCGGGAAAAAGATCATCGAATCGGCACTCTCGCCGACCAAAGTGGAGACGATGGCCCGTAAAGAGAAATTCTTTCCGGCTGAAGCAATCTTCATCTTACTCATCACGTAAGCATTCAGGAACGAACCGACAAGAAAAGCCATCAGGCTTGCTATGGCGATGCGCGGTGCCATTCCGAACACGAAGTTGAAACCTTCTTCGCCTTCCCAAAATGGGGCGGCAGGCAACATCACCGCCAATTGCGCAAATCCGATTACAAGGAAATTAGAAATAAACCCGCTCCAGATAATCAGGCGTGCCTTCTTGAATCCCCATACTTCGGCGATACAGTCATTGATGATATATGAGATCGGGAAAACGATCAGTCCGGCAGTCGCTGTGATGCCGAATACCTGGATAACTTTGGTTTCTAACAGGTTTGAAGCTACCAGGCAGATATTGAACAGGATGCCTAACAGCATGAATGGTACGGTTACAGTAGATGTCTTTTGCATATTTCTTGTTTTTAACGAGGTTTATCAAGCACTCGGTGAATAATATAAAGGAACGTTTTTGGATTCCGAGGGCAAAGATAGTGATATTTTTATTTATGCCTATTATATGTGACAGCCGAATGAGGCGATAAGCAGCCTTAAAACCGACAGAAAGAGAATCGCCATTTCTCTGTCACTCTATCACATTTTGTCTTGTATGTGTTGATATCCATGTTGTGCAAGGTGTGATACATGCCGGATTCATGTATCACGCCTGTATCACACAGTGTCACACATCCGACTGGGATTTTAGCAATATATATATGATCTTTCTGCTAAGTATGTATCTTAATTACAAAGGATTAGTGTGATATGACTCCGGACACCCGGGGGTACCCTTTTCGGACATCCGGGTGTGGAGGGTGGTAACATCCGGGTGTAGAAAGCCGGAAGATGGGGGTGTTGTCAACCATTTCTGCTTACTTTCCGCTCTTTTTCTGCTTGTCTTTAGTAAAAAAGTGCCTTAAGATGGTAAAATGGCTTCTGCATAAATGCATATCGGTACGTTTCCTTTCGTTTTGTGGATAGATGTTTTCCTGCTTGAATCAGAACCGGTTGCGCAGTTCCTCCGATGCCTTGTAGCGGACTAACGACATATAGCCGGCTCCCATCCGTAAGTTCGGCAAAATGCGATAATTGATTTCTCCTGTGGTAAGGAACCATCCGGCTTCCCTGAAATCGTCTCGTGGACGGATATTTTTACATAAATACCTGATAATTCTGGATTATAATTCCCCTGAGAGGCTGTTTGGTTTTTGTGTCCAATGATTTGAGATGGCCGGGAGGACGTTTAAAGTTGCCGGTCGGGATATTTTAGTAGATGTTGGCCATGCTAACCAGTGGCTCGTACAGTTTCTCTATATCTTGGGCGTCCAGTTCGATGGTGAGCTGGTCACCGGGGAGTATGGTTTGTCCGGTGGGGGAGATGTCTTTGCGGTCGCGGTGGATATTCATGATTACGCAATGGTTGGGAAGTTCGAGCGTATCGACCTTCTTGTGGTCGAAATAGGCTCCGGCCATCACTTCCACGTCCAAAGTCAGCCGCTTCTGCTCACGGAAGGCCGGTTTGTTGATCATCTCTTCATAGAACATTACGTTGAACGGCTTTATTCCCAACAGTTCCGTGAAATAATAAGTGAGTCCTCCTACGACGATGGAAGGATAGAAAACTTCGAAATGCCCTGTGATCTCCGTAATCAGGATAATGGCTGTGATAGGAGTGCGCACGACGGCGACCAGGAAGGCGCCCATTCCGATCAGCATGACATAGCTCACGTTTTCCATTCCTATGACCCCGTGCTGCACCAGGATGAGGGCATAGAGCTTACCGGTCAGTCCGCCTGTCACCAGAGTCGGGATAAAGTTCCCTCCCGGCAATCCGGAGGAGAAGGAAAAAACGGTAAATACCATGTGCAGGAACATCATCCCTGCAATCCAATAGATATTGCTGTTGCCGCCTTCCGCCTGTTGCATCAGGAACTGCTCGCCTCCACCGGTCAGATCAGTGACCGTCAGCGAAATGATGTACGCCATGCCCAGAAGACCTAACAGCTTGATATATTCGGGTTGCCGGATGGCCGGGTACATCCGTTTGGCGTATAGCATCAGCAGTGAATAGAGTTTGCCGAAAACCGATACGATGACGGCAAACAGGATATACAGCTTGATATGCAGTCCCATCGACAGGTCGGGCACGATGGCCTGTATGTCGTGGTACGGGTTGATCGGGAAAATCGTACTGGCGATCGCTCCGGCGACGACACCGGCCAGGATCGTTGTGATAGCCGTTTTCGGAGCATCGAA
>ULVP01096462.1_pt1 | contig 58413 bp, 50 predicted proteins | sample 1959551 | NCBI WGS metagenome assembly ULVP01 (sample SAMEA4835789, study PRJEB28245) | human gut metagenome | biome: gut microbiome; material: fecal sample | place: Denmark | collected 2008 | reverse complement strand
AAAAATAATGGTCAAAACATTTGGATTTTAACATAGAAAGCGGATTTGTCGGCGGGCGCAAAGCGGACGTAGCATGCTTGCTTGCAGACGATGCGCACAATGCGACTGGCATCCTCATTGAGGATGATGACGCTGACACAAAAGCCGAAGTGCTCGAAATCCTGACTGACGCCGAGGAAGTAGCTTGCGAGGTCGTTGTCCAAGGTGAAGTCGCTGACTTGTGACTTTACTTGTGCGGTGGCAAGCTCTGTGTCGTAGACAAGGCCGCTGCCATAGCAGACTTCGGCATTGAACATCTGGCAAGTAGAAAGGGTCTCATCGGACTCGATGAGATTGATGATGTTGTAAGGCATCTGATTGTCACCTCCCCATGGGATGTACTTCATCTTGTCGTTGATGATGATTGGTGCGATGTTGTGCTCCTCCTTGAAGACTTCACTTGTCTTGGAGGTGAAGGCAGCGGAGGCGTGGGCACCGGGGATGTAATGGACGGATGTAAATATAAATGTATCGGGCATAATATGCTGTTTTTGAGACAAAGATAGAAGGCGATTAAAGGATTAGAAAAGACATGGGAAATGCAACTTGCAATTTATGTGCGTCTCAAAAAGTTTCTTGATAGGCAAAATATTTTCTTTGAGTCTACTTTATTGTAGGCAATATTATGTATCTTTGCAAATTGTAAATGAAGATATGTAAAATGGCAAATAAAAAGATAAATCGTTTGAAAATTGTTCTTGTCGAAAAAGAAAAGACCAACAATTGGTTAGCAGAACAATTAGGCAGGGATAAAGCTACAATATCTAAATGGTGTACAAATACTTGTCAACCAGACATTGAAACATTTATAAGAATTTCAAAGCTTTTAAATGTTGATGTCTCGGAATTGCTTAGATTAGATGTTGTGGAAATGTAAGATAAAAGTAAGTAAACTATGGAAAAGAATAGTAAAGAGCTACTTATGGAGCAAATAAAATAGAGGGTGTACTTAAAATTCTTCATGTTCTGTTTTGAGAGGATTATGAAGATGATTGACTATATTTGGAATATATAAAAAGGTAAATTGACAAAAAACTAAAGAACAAATTTATGGCATTACCTAAATTTCAAGATTTCTTATATCCGTTTTTAAAGAAATTAGAAGACGGTAAAGATGTCACCTCAAAAGAAATGAAAACATTTCTTATTGAGCACTTTCATTTAACACCCGAAGATTGTGCGTTAAAGACAAAAAGCGGGAAAACCATCCAATTTGAAGATCGCTATAGCTGGACTCGTCAATGGTTGCGCCGTGCTTTGCTGATAATGCTACCTAAAAGAGGTTTGTATAGAATAACAGATAGAGGAAAAGATTATTTGAAAAATCATACATCTCTGAAAGAATCTGATTTGTTGGAATATCCAGAGTATGCTGAATATGCAGGTAAATCTCCTAAAAATGGAAACTCGGTTTCAACAAGAGCCACGAATCTTGATGCTGCAAATTCGACCCCAACTCCGACAGAGCAATTAGAATCAGCTTATCAGATAATCGTAAAAGACCTTGCTGCAGATTTATTACAGAAGATTCTCGAACAGTCCCCAAAACGGTTTGAGCAAATAGTTGTCGACCTTATGCTTGCAATGGGTTACGGCGGATCATTGAATGATGCAGGAATGGTAACGAAATATTCTCATGACGACGGAATTGATGGTGTTATCAAAGAGGATAAACTTGGATTGGATAAAATTTACATTCAAGCTAAACGTTATTCTATAGGGAATACAATAGGGAAACCGGATCTTCATGCTTTTGCAGGAGCACTTGATGAAAAGAAAGCAAACAAAGGTGTTTTTATAACTACAAGCAAATTTACCAGTGAGGCACGCAAATTTGCTGAAGAAAAAGCGAGCAAGAAAATAGTGCTCATAGATGGTGAAGAACTTGCACGCTACATGATTGAGTATAACATAGGTGTCAGCACCAGACGAACATATACCGTAAAACGTATAGATACCGACTATTTTGAGGAAGACGATAATGATATATAAGTTTGTGGATTTATTTGCTGGTTGTGGAGGTCTAAGTTTGGGCCTCCAACAAGCAGGCTTTGCCCCATGGTTTATTAATGAAATTGTGGAGCAATTCTGCAATACATACAAGTTCAATCATGATTTAAGTGATGAACATTATTATGTTGGAGATATTGCTGAGTTAAACTTGCATTTAGACGAATACAAGGAGTTTCTCTCAGATATTACATTGGTGTGTGGAGGACCTCCTTGCCAAGGGTTCTCTATGGCAAATCGTCAAAGGATATTAGATGATCCAAGAAATTCATTATATAAGCAATATTTGATATTTCTGAGAAATGTGCGTCCAAAGTTCTTTGTGATGGAGAATGTTAAAGGTATGTTGAACAAGGTTGAAGAAATCAAACAGAATTTCAAGGAATATCTTGGCGAAGAATACCAATTTGATTATGCCATACTCAAAGCACAAGACTATGGCGTGCCACAAAATAGGGAACGCTTTATAATGATTGGTAACCGAGTAGGTGTTTCTCCTCATTTAATATTTGAGGAAATTTACAGACACAAACGTAAACCCTTTGTGTTAAAGGATGCCTTAGAGGGATTGCCACATCTAATTGCCAAAAAAGAAAAAGGTTCTAAAGGCATAGAATGTGCAGATTCTGGATTCACAGAGTGTGATTTTACATATACACATAACGATTTCTATAGATTCATCAATGGAGACAAAGAAATAACAAAGCTCTATAATCACAAGAATCGGTATAATAATGAGCGTGATATTGAAATCTATCGTCGTTTGCCACAAGGTGCAAATTCGTTGCATGAATCTATTGCTGACATAATGCCTTATAAGAGAAGAAATGACATATTTAAGGATAAGTATTTCAAGTTGGATGAATCTCAGATATGCAAGACTATCACTTCCCACATGAAGTTTGACTGCAATATGTATATTCATCCTTGGGATGCTCGAGGACTTAGTCCTCGTGAAGCTGCTCGTATTCAGACGTTCCCTGATGATTATGTTATAACTGGTTCTCAGAATATGTGGTATGCACAAGTTGGGAATGCAGTTCCAGTAAAACTTGCTAAAGCTATAGGCGATGGCATTATGAAATTTATAAAATGAGACATCTTGAATTATTTGCAGGCATAGGCGGTTTCAGAAGGGCTATGGATCTTCTGACACAAGACCGTATAATGAATTTTCACTGCGTTGGCTATTCTGAGATAGACCCCAAAGCAGTGAAAACATATTGTGCCAACTATCATCCTAATGAGGATGGTGAGGTGGCAATGGGCGATATCGTAGAGTTTACCCGTGACATAAATAATATAAAAAATCTACCAGACTTTGATTTGGTAACAGGTGGATTCCCTTGTCAGACTTTTAGTATGATGGGAAGACAAGCTGGCTTTAACGAGGATAGAGGTCAGATGTTCTTTCATATCATAGACATCCTTAGAGAGAGAAGACCGCGCTATGTATTACTTGAAAACGTCAAGAATCTTAAGAATCACGACAAAGGAAGAACGTATATGAGAATAAAAGAAGAATTGGAATCATTAGGATATAATGTATTTTCGGATATTTTCAATACGGCCAAGTTCCATCTTCCGCAAACTCGTAACAGGCTCTTGATATTTGCAACAACAGAACCTGTGCCAGACAACTTCGAGGAAATGTTTACTTGCGACAATGTAGCGAATACATTTGAAGATGTTTGTGCGGAGTTAAGTACGAGTAATTATGCGACTGTAAATGATTTGCTTATGAAAGAAGTTGCCCCAAAGTATTTCTTGTCAGAAAGGATAAAGCCAACAATTTTGGCTGATGGTTCGGCAAATTTCAAATCTCGGTCGGATATAAACATGATTATAGCAAGGCCATTGACGGCCACAATGCATAAAATGCATAGAGCTTGTCAAGATAATTATTATAGTCAAGATTTTATCGAATCTCGCGGTTCTGTAAATCCAGTGAAAACTATGACAAAAGAAGAATTGGCCAAACTCCCTATACGAAAGTTAACACCCGAAGAAGCTTTTATGTTACAGGGATTTCCTTCTGCGTTTGCACTGAATGGTCGTAATGCAGGAGTTGCGGATGGTTCTCTTTACAAGCAAGCAGGTAATGCAGTGAGCGTAAATACTATTTATGCCACTCTTTACTTCTTAATTACAAACAATATAATACACGAATAGTATGTTCTTCTTTTTTGATATAGAAAAGCGTATTGGCTTAAAGAAATTAAGCAACGCAGATTTAGGAACCAGTGACACAAGTAGACAAACTCACATCGGACTTTACAATGATGTCCTTCAATTTTTAGGCGACAATGTAGTAACGACTGCAATGCTCGTCTATGGCGATTATTGCCAAATGTTGGATTGCTATTTTGATAGGATTGAAAATCCAGATGGAACTTACAGAAGCCCTAAGATTAGAATTGGAAGTAAGACAGAGGACTCTATCGTTTCTAAGATTAGAGAGTTTGCTTTGACTGATACAAGTGCAGAATGGTATCTGCTTTGGTCTGGACTTGAAAATAAAGATTTGGTGTTTTGGCTTATCAATAGTAAGTCCAATGATTATAACTTCATAAAGGACTTAGTAGGGGCTAAAACTCACATTGTCACAGATGAAGACAATGCATATGTCTGTATAAAAAACTTAATGATTAATAAGATAAATCGTTCAAGTGTCGGTATTCAGAAAGAGATAGAGATTATTTCTCAGACAGGAATTCAAAGCAAGAAATACAAACCTTTTGATTTAGAAAAGGCAAAGAGAAACTTTGCATTAGTAGGCAAAAGGGGCGAGGAACTTGTAAATGAATACCTTGAACAACAGAAAATATTACACTTTGTAGAGTCATTTGAATGGATGAATAAGAGCAGAGAGTCTGGGCTACCATACGATTTCATTTTGAACAAAGTCCAATATGTAGATGTCAAATCAACCAGATTTGACTTCTCACAGAATATAGTGTTCAGTAATCAAGAGGTTGGTTTTGTGAGTCAGCAGAAATCAGAGGTCACGTATTCCGTTTATAGAATTTTTGACCTTACAGATTCAAATGCAAATCTGAAAATATGCACACAGTGTATGCCGTATATGGAAATACTCAATAAAAAAGTGCAGACATTTAATGATGCAATAATCCAAAGCAAGACACGACTTTTAGGATTGAATGTTGCCGTATCTCCGTCAGATTGTTTCGGAAATATACAAGATGTTATAAAATTGTAAAGTATGGAAGAGATTGTAAAGCATATAAATGATACAAATGCCAGTTTTCGCCAGCCAAATGCTGGTGATGCTAAGAATACGGATTTATTCTTGGATAATGAGCATTATTTTCTATTTAAAGATTGTGGAGAACAAATTACAGTCCGGTATAGCAAAGAAAATCTGACCAAAGCAATATTGTTCATTGCATCTATTCTGCCGAGAAAATTTGACCAATCTGCTACACACGAATTGGTCAAGTTCTCAAAAGAATTTGTTCTTGATCAATTAGCAATAATCGATGCATTGTTTACTGAAGATGGCAAGCCTGTAGATCATTTCACTCAAGTTTGGAATGCTCGCAAGGATGTTCCACAAAAGAATGGGAAAATTGATAAACGATTTTATTTCAATGGGTTATTAAAGGACGTCCTTTATACGGATTATAAAGGTGTCCAACGCAAGACAAAATTTACCATAAGAAATTACTTTGCTGGTGGATATTCTGACTTGCATATTCTCAAGGCTGATGACGGAATATTTGACATACGAATATCAAATGCCAAAGTTCCTACATACGATAATAAAGAGGATGGGCTTGAAGAAGTTGCGGAACAAAAGAAAGAATTCAAATGTCTTCAACAAATTTACTATGGTGCGCCTGGTACTGGTAAGTCGTTTGAGATCAAGGACACTACCAAAAGGTATTCAACCATCCGAACCACGTTTCATCCCGATAGTGACTACTCTACATTTGTTGGTGCTTACAAGCCTACAATGAAATCTGTGGATTTAAGAGATTTGGGGGGTCGTGTCGTTGATGGCGTAAAAGAAGAACGTATCACTTATACTTTTGTAAAGCAAGCGTTCTTGAAAGCGTACCTTGCGGCATGGAAGAAGTATGCAGAGGGCGGTGAAACAGCAGAACCTCAGTTTTTGATTATTGAGGAAATTAATCGTGGAAACTGTGCGCAAATCTTTGGTGACCTTTTCCAATTGTTAGACCGCAATGGAAACGGCTTTTCTACTTATCCCATCGAAGCAGATGCCGACTTGCAAAAAGAAATTACAAAAGCGTTTGCAGAGGAAGAGAAATATAAAATCAATGGTGAATTATCAGTAGAAAGTGCGGTAAAGGACTACACCAGCAACTATGGTGCAAGCCTTTCAGAAGACATATTGAAAGGTCGCATATTGCTATTGCCAAACAACCTCTATATATGGGCAACCATGAACACCAGCGACCAATCACTCTTCCCTATCGATAGTGCTTTCAAGCGTCGTTGGGATTGGAAGTATGTTCGTATCACGAATGGATATGAGCGAGAAGAAGATGGCAAGCGCAAGTTAGACGAGAACGGTAAACCTATTCCGTTGGAATGGAAGATTTCTGTAAATGGTGAGCAATATGATTGGTGGCAGTTTATCCAAGCAATCAATGTTAAGATAGAAGAACAGTCAGAATCCGACGATAAGAAACTTGGCTATTTCTTCTGCAATGCAAAGAACAAGAAGATTGATGCAGAAACCTTTGTTGGCAAAGTAATCTTCTATCTTTGGAATGATGTATTCAAAGGCGAAAATGCTGAAATATTCAATATTGAAGGTGTAGGGCAAGTAACATTCGACCAATTCTATAAAGAGGATGAAACAACAGGATTGACCATTGCTAATGAGCACATGGTATCTTTGTTCCTTAAAAAATTAGGATTGTCTGCCGAAGACGACAATGATGAAGGATTATCAGATAATCAACCACAAAAATCGGATTGGAAAGTTAAGGTAAACGGAATAGAACTTACGTTAGCTAACAGTATTCCTTACACAACGATAGAGCAATATGTAAAATCGCATCCAGAAATGACAGCCCAAGAAGTTATAAACGTTTGGGAGCCATTCAAAAAATGTTCGGCAAGAAAATGGGTCGTTGCCAACAAAGATGAAATAGAGAATATGAATCCGAGATATGCAAATTATTCATACAAGATTAATTGCTCAGACGGAACCTCTTTGTGGGTAAATAAGGATGGTTGGATGCATCATCCAATCGTTGAAGGAAGAAGAGATACTATTTCTGAGTTTATCAATGCTGTAAAAGAAGCAGATTTAGGTATTATAATTACAGAAGAAAGCATTTAATTATGCGTATCCTAATAGAAGAATATCAGTACGCTTTTGATGACGTAAAAGAAGTCATCAAAGGTTTAGATGTTCCTCATGACACGGACAAGAAAGTAAGCATCCCATACGTGGGATATTACTTTAATCCGAGTCCTGAGGTGAACGACTGCGTGTTCATTCTTCCAAAGGTGCTGCTTGAAGGAGCGTTCGGACAAGAGAAAGTGTTTGGGCATATCAACCCCGAAGACCTTATTGTTGCAGACAAATGTAAGGAGTTGTCGCCAGATGAAAGCAAGTTTATCTATGAACTTAGCGTTTGGATATATCGTGCCATCTGCGTGTTCAAACGTCATGAATATGATCGTTCGGGCGGTAAAAAGAATGCACCATCCATCGTGCTACACAACCAAGTGCAGATGGTAGGCGGCGGCAAACGCCAGAAGCAACGCATCACATTCTTGGATGTGTTGCTTGAACTTCAACGCTGGAACAAGGAAAACGAACAGTTTGTGATGTTCATATTGAAGAACATCCATGCTGGCTACAACAAAATCAATTGGGCTCGCACCATAGCCCAGACACCAGCCGTTCTGCAAGAACCCGGATTAGGCTATATCCGACAAGATATGACCTATATTCGGCCCATCAACAAGAAGCGTCAAATCAACTTTGATGAAGAGTTGCTTGTCATATACTTCAGTATCTTGCAGTATATGAAAGACGAGTATGGCTTTCCTATGAAGATGAACGTGAACTTCCCGCTGATACGAGGTCGCAAGTTTGATAAATATCTGAACAGCTATGGTTGTCGTCGATTAAAGCAAATCAAGTACAAGTATTTCTCCGATAAGGCGTTGGAGCTATGGAACTTGTGCTACGACTTCTTTAGTCGTCCAATGGAAGCACGCCTACGAGTGGACCAGAAAGAATACTTGTTAGTAAGGAGTTTTCATGTGATGTTTGAAGCCATCATCGACGAACTTATTGCAGGTGACCAACACTTGCCAAAGGATTTGCTCGACCAGCCAGACGGAAAGCGTGTGGATCATATGTACCAATATAAGGAGTTAACATGCAATGATACCGAGGACAAGATATATTATATCGGTGACTCCAAGTATTACAAGCGCAACAACACCTTGGGAGCGGAAAGCATCTACAAGCAGTTTACATACGCACGAAATGTCATACAGTGGAACATCAACCTCTTTATTGATGGTACGCCAGAAGAGCAACAAGGACACATCAAACTGCGTGATGATGTCACTGAAGGATATAATATTATCCCCAACTTCTTTATCTCTGCCAACCAGAATGTACTCAGTGCAGATGACGACATACATCTGCTGGACAGCTCAAAGCCAGAAGATAAACGGAGGCAAGCTTATTACATAAGCCGTCAGTTTGACAATCGCCTTTTCGACCGTGACACGTTCCTTCTTGCACATTATGATGTCAACTTTCTGTTTGTGGTGTCATTGTACGGCAGGAACAATACAGCAAGAAAAGCGGAATGGCGAAAGAAGGTGCGCATGATGTTCCGTGAAGAGATACAGGAGATGCTGAAGAAGAACTTCGAGTTCTATGCTATGACGGCACATGCCGATGTTAACGCTGAAGAATACATCAAAGACAATTTTCAGTTGTTGCTCGGCAAGGTATTCCATCCATTTGAAAACAGAGAAGGCAGCGACCAGCAGTATTATTCTTTGGCTTTGCGCAATCCTGTTAAAGAATATGAGTATTACAAGAATGTGAAGCATGACGCTATACGGGCAGAAGAAGCACGTAAGCGAATAGCTGATGAAAACGAACAAGTGATGTTCGACCTAAAGCAAGCTTTCTATGTAGCACCATGTGAGTTAGGTGTGGACCCTCGGAGTCTTCCAGAGGATGTCATGCCGATAGTGGAACCACGGTCGCATGACGAGATACCCAAACAGTTTCTTACGATGCACTATTTGGAGAACTACGCAGATACTACTATTCTTATCGGCATAGTAAACGGACTTGACCATTTACACTGGATATTCAGTCGCAAAGGTGGCAAGCGTGACGATGCTTATAACGTGCGCTTAGGTAAAGAAGTGCATGGCGGTGTGGTGAAGAGCCGTGACTATGTAAGGCATGCTAAGTTCGTGATTCTGTATAATGTTGGTGAGAACAAGGTGTATAAGGCTTTCCGTGTGAAGAATACCGGTGAGCTGACTAGTGAGCAGATGATAAAACAAGATTATCGTAATCCACATCATGATAAGTATTTCTGCTATTTCTTCGATGAAGAGATAACACTTGGCGAATTTGATATTCAAGGAATTATCGAAGCAGACAAGAAGAAATACGAGGCTGATCCTAAGCATAAAGAAGAGTATGCTGAGGGACAGCCTGTGTATATGAGTGGTAAGGAGTTGATAAAATTTAGATTGTAGATAATTCAGAAAAGGTCAGATAAGAACTATAAATTGCTACAGTATGATGCAGCTGTTTCTTACTGGCAAAAAACGTTTTTAAATTAGTAAATGAATAGATTGGTTATCATAGGTAACGGATTCGACATTGCACACGGTCTCAAAACTAGTTATATTGATTTCATTAACTGGTATTGGGACGAACGTGTTAAATCGTTTTTTCATAACGATACAACCGTTTCAGAAGATTGTCTTTGTAAGTTGACCATTATAGGTAAAAAACATAGTAGTTGGAAAGGATTTGCTCATGATAATAAATACTTCAATAAAGATAAATTTTCAGGCAATGAAGTGATAGATAAAATTAAGAAAACTCCAGATATGTTCTCTTTTGAATGTAGCAAGTTCTTAGAAACCATTTTACAGTCAATGGAAACTAAAGGATGGGTAGACATTGAGAACGATTACTATCAGTTATTAAAAATGGGAGCTGACGGTGCAAATCATAGGTATACCATCAAGGAGCTTAACGAACAGCTGAAATTTATTCAAGACAAATTGGTGAAATACTTAAATTCTCTTAGTAGTGTTCCTCAGAAAGAAGAATTAAAGGAAGAAATACATATTCTTTTTGACCCCTGGGATATTTCGACAACTGACATGAATAGAACTTTAGGAAACCTTGGATTTGTTGCACCAAATATCAATGAGATTCATCAAGACAAAAGAAAATACAGGCAGCTTCTAAAGCCACGTAATATAATGCTTTTGAATTTCAACTATACTTCAACCGTAAATCAGTATATGGATTACAATGATACGATTAACTATATTCATGGGGATTTAGAACATCCCGAAAAAATAATCTTTGGATATGGAGATGAACTTGACAAAGACTATCAAGAACTTCTTGATAGAAACGACAATGAGTTGCTTAATTATGCAAAGTCGGTGAAGTATTTAGAAACAAGAAACTATCGGAATTTGCTTGAATTCTTAAATTTAGGACTTTTTCAAGTTATAATAATGGGACATTCTTGCGGAAATTCAGATAGAACTCTTTTAAATACAGTCTTTGAGCATCAGAACTGCGTATCTATAAAGCCATATTATCATAAATGGGATGATGGAAGAGATAATTATTTGGATATAGTTCAAAATATTTGTAGAAACTTTACAGATATGAAGTTGTTTAGAGATAGGGTTGTAAATAAAGAGCAATGTAAAACGATTTAAAAAGAGTTGGGGATGCTCCAGTGGGGCATCCCTTTGTGTATCTCTATTAGCACACAGCCGATAATGCAACAACTTCATTATAGAATCTATTCAATATCAAATCCCATGTATCGCACAAGTTGCTTGACAACTTTGACGGTTGAAGCATCCTCTTTATCATAGAAAAGAAAAAAAACCACATGACCGTTTTCTACATCGGAAAGAATAAAAGAAATTTTTGATATAATACCACAATTCTATACAGAGAAGATAAATTTATATTATCTCTACATATTTAATCCTAACTGTGATGTAGAAAACTTTTGCAATGTTTTCTACTTAAAATTAGTTAATTTAATATTAATACATTTTGCATATAATTAGATTTGAGTACTTTTGTGGTACAATATAAAAAGGTATGTCAGAAATAACGAAACGAATAGAAAAAATGCATGAAGGGCAGATTCTCTTCATTTCTGACTTCTCAGATCTTAATGGTACTTTTCTTCAGACGCAACGAGAAGATTCTGGAGGTGTACGTTGTGAACAAAACAGGTATTTTATATACTTGTTAACAAACAATATTTTGTATCTTTGCATCATCTAATATTGGGTGACGCAATGACGAAGTCTGTAAAAAGGGCATATTGCAAGCGGCGAACAATCTTCTGTACCTAAATATAGCAAAAATGAAACATCCATATAAAGAATATGAGACATCCGAGCTTTGGGATGTTGTAAAATCATCAATAGAAGATTTAGTTGAGAACAATGATATTGAGCTTTCTACTCCGATAGAGTATGTCGTAGGTTATATTTGCAAAAATATATCTTCAACTGATATAAGTAGTGGAGAAAAGTCGCCCAAATAGAGCATTTTACACTCTCTTATAGTCTAAAAGGTATTGGTGAAATCATCGCTCCACGATTTTGTATGCTCACCAACGATAAGGAGTTTACGGAAAGAATCACTCACTAAGCGCAAGGAACGTTTCTCCTGCTCCATTTTGTCGGCATCAGGCATTCTCCAAGCCGATTGTATATAAATGCGTTGACTACCTTTATTGCAGACGAAATCAACTTCAAGTGTGACACGGATATTTTGTCCCTTATCGTTTCTAACCCTTTGAGCAACGTTGCCAACATCAACACTATCATACATTCCGAAAAAGTGGTACAAGTTCCACTTTTTCGGAAAAAAGGTAATACTTTTCTTTTAAAAGGAAGACTGTTTCTTTAGGAATTTGACAATTTTAGCCAAATTCGCTACTCTACATATACACCTCCATGCCATTCACCTCAAATATACACACATCGCGAAGCTGCCGGATTTCGTTAGAGTACAGCAGCTTCATTCGTCTTGTGCCTTTGTAGAAGTCCTCCGTGAGAAGCCATGATTGACTACCTTGTTAGTTGCCTTGCACGCTTCTCCAAGGGAAGCATGAGCCAAGGTGTTGGTAAAAGAAAAGCCTTCATCCTACGTCGGAACGCAAGACAAAGGCTTATAGAAAGGGCGCTTAGGCAGCCTTACACGTCATGAAAAACCGAATGTATAATTGAACTTCAATGAGTTCCAATTTGAAAAACTGGGCTATCTAACTAATCTTATCGGAAGTTTAAAGCCTGCAAAATATTTTTGAGGTTCAAGCTTTTTATCTTTTGTTGTACTATTCATAGAAACTGCGTCCTTTACAGAATCATTACCTTCATTCTGTAACCAAAAAAGAACATCATTTATATCTTCTTTATTAGTTATGTAATAGCCTTTTCCCAAAAATGCTATAGAATTGCCATTTGCGGCAATAAATGTAACTTTAAAATAATTTGCTTTTGGCTCATTGATCCAATCAAATTTCTTCTCACATTTGTCTATTAATTCTTTCCATTGAGCTTTTGTCGGTAATTTCATATATTTAGCTTTTTCATAAGGTAAATATATGTACTTACCGCCTAATTTTTCATAATCAGACGCCCAAAGTGTTCCGCTTGGTAATCCCAAATCTACATATTCTGTTTTGTTGTCGCGAAGATCCATTGGTATTTCTTCTTCACGATCTTTGTAACCAGCCTTATATCCTTCGACATAGGCATCGGCTATAGCTTTGGTAATAGCTTGATTAGCTTTACCTTCAGCATACTTCTCTGCATTCTCCAAAATATTCATTAGTTACTAGTATTTATTGAATTATTTTATATGTCTGCAAAGATATGCAAAATAATAAACAAAAGAAAGTATTATACCTCAAAAAAAGCCTTCATTAGCAAACTTAAGTTCTATCTTACTCCACCAATCGCAATTGGATATAAATCGTGTTGTGGGAACTTCTCGCAGCCGATATAGAGCGTATCGAAGGCATCGGTGCCATCGGTTCGGTGTTCGAGAAGGTCTTCTTCGGACTCCGGCTGCTTCTCCATGGACTTGTTCTTGCGGAATCCGTGGCGCTCGAACTCATGGGTGACTACCCAATGGAACTAATTCGGACGGCACACCGTCCTACACGATATTTGCATTTTTAACGCTCAATACTCCTCGTTCAGCGCACTAAGAAATCCTTAGTGCGAAATTTTTGAGTTATGAGCGTGCAGCGACAGTATGCTGACATACAGCAGATTATGCTGCAAAGAAGAGAAATGTGCAATGAATGGCGGAGCTAAGCAAGCACTATAGGGTTGCTATAGAGCCACTTTTACACTCCGATACAGCCTATATTATCATACAATACAGCCTCTCTTGCACTCTTATAGCGTTACTATTGGAGTGTAAGAGAGGCTGTATTGATAAATCAGAATGTCAGAAGCGCAACATAAACCATAAAAAACGGCTCTCAGAAACTCTAAAATCAATTTTTATTTTGTAATAGATTTTTACTGTTTGGACGATATTTGCATTGGACGGGAAGACATGTTTTTAGACAAGAAGACATGAAGAACATGTTTTTCTGACAAGAAGACAATGTAGGCTGTTCTGCGGATGATGAAATTCATTTTTTACTATTCAGCTTCGATTGATAAAAGAAAAGCATTAACTTTGCAGAAACTACCAACATCTCGTCATTGAATGTTGAACATAACAAATCTAAAATGAAAGCATAAGAATACTATGAAAACAGAACAGAATCATAATTTTAAGACCAGATATGACAAGGCACGTTGGCGTTCAATGTCAAGTTATTTATTACGCACAATGGCAACATATCGTACGCTTGTTTTCATGGCATTGCTTCTCGGCATAGCAGAAGTTGCGGTCAGCCTTCTACAGATTTGGGCTGTAAAGAGGGTTGTAGATTGCACAGCCGTAAAGACAACCGAATCTGTTTTTCATTCCATCTGCATCCTTACTTTCCTTATAGTATTGGGGTTTGCATTAAAGGCATTCAGCACATGGATAGGCAACATAGCTGGCACTCGTGCCAAGAACAATATGCGACAGCATATTTTGCAGAAATTGTTAACAAGCAGAAATGACGTAAAGCTTCATTCTGGAGACATCGTTAACCGTATTGAGATAGACGTAGCCACTATCATAAACTTTATAGGCTACAAGATTCCCAACTCTATTTGTGGTTTGATAATGTCCATAGCGGCATTTGTATGTTTGTATTTACTTGACCATTTTCTGCTACTTGTAATTCTTGCTGTTATTGCTATATCGTTTATAATCAGCAGAAGATATATCATGAAAATGCGGGAGTATACGAAGAAGATACGTACCTCGGAAAGTAACATTCAAGCTGTCATTCAGGACTGCATACAAAACCGACCGTTACTAAAAGCTCTTGAGGCTTCACAAACGATGCTTGGACGCTTCTCTTCTGCTCAAGATCATCTGTATGGCGACATGAAGAGATTCACTTCCTTTTCGATACTTACAAGCGGTATCGTAAATGCTGGAGAATCATTGATATATATACTGACGTTTCTTTGGGCTGCATTACGGATGCAGGCGGGCACACTTTCTTTTGGCGGGATGACAGCATTTCTGCAACTGATAACCAAAATGTATCGGCCGATACGGGATTTTGCAGGAATATTGCCAGCACTCATTAATGCTGTCACTTCTGCGGAAAGGTTGATGGAAATAGTGAACGGAGAAACTGAACATTGTGACAATCCAATAAGAATGGAAGGACCATGCGGCATTCGTATTGACAACCTGACTTTTCGTTATGACAAGTCTTCGCAGGACGTGTTCAGCAATATATCCATAAATTTCCGTCCAGGAACTTCAACGGCTCTTTTAGGCAAAACGGGAACTGGCAAGACCACTATGCTGAAAATGATGGTTGCTCTTGCTGCCCCTCAGAAAGGAAGCGTGAACGTATATAACGAGAAATGCCAATATGGGGTTTCACCTGATGTGCGATGTAATTGCATATACGTGCCTCAAGGCAATACACTTATACATGGGACCATTCGGGACAATCTCTTGTTGGGCAATCCAAAGGCAACAGACAAAGAAATGATGGATATGCTCCGCTTTTGTTGTGCCGACTTCGTGCAGAGCCTTCCGTCCGGACTTGACACATTATGCTATGAAAAGGGAGGAGGCTTGTCAGAGGGACAAGCTCAACGCATAGCCATTGCTCGCGGTCTGCTGCATGGTGGAGACATTCTGATTCTTGACGAAATAACCACAGCTCTGGATGAAGAGACTAAAACAAAGCTGCTTGACAATCTTTTCAGCCGTTACGCCAAGCATACGATGATTATAGCCACTCACGATCCGAAGGTTATAAATATGTGTAAGGAGATTGTTAGGATAGAATAATCAAAATGTTAATATTCAAAAAAAGGACATGTCTTCTTGCTTAAGAAAACATGTCCTTTATGATTACAATTATATCCTATTATCTTTACTTCGACTCGTACCAGTCACCCGTTTCCTTTACGAGCTTCTTTGCGAAAGCTTCAGGATATCCGGGGCGGTCAACATAACGTGTGAGCTTTCCGTCCTTGGTGCGCTTCACAGCCATATCGTTATACTTGACGATGATGAGAGTGGCAAGGTCGCGCCAATGAGCAAGCATCTGCTGAGCCTTGTCGTTGCTGTAAGCGTTGAGGTAAGCCACAGCAGCAGCTTTATCTGAACCATAAAGTTCGAGAGCGTGCTTCTCCACCTCAGCCTGACGAGCGAAATAGTCTGCCTCAAGGCTGTCGCGAACAGCCTGAAGCTCAGGGAAGAGCTGCGAGTAACGCGGATAAACCATGTTGCTCACCCAATTGCACACCCAGAAAGCGTTCTTGTCTGAGAAAGTCACGGCGTCTGCACCAGGAGTGTTATAGCACTCGGGCACTACCGTATTGTTGCAATATACCGGAGTGTAAGCCACCATGTTGGCGTCGTCGTTGCCGAACCATGTGATGCCACCAATCTCTCTCGGGAGCCACGAGCGTAGCTGCGACACGAAAGTGAAAGCAGTCTGCTGGGTAGAGATAGGACGCTCATTGAAGTAGGTCTTGCCGTCCACCTTGAAAGAAAGAGGCGTAGGACGATAAGGCATCTGATAGACACCACCACCTATATTGGCAGAATCGAGCGCCATAGGTGTGTTCTCATAATGGTCGCGCATGGCCATCTCTACGTCGTGAACGCTAAGCTTGCGGTCAGGAACCACCCAGAGCGGCATGTCCTCAGCGTTGGGGTCCTTGCCAAGAGCCCAAGGCAGATAACGATCGAAGCCCTTCTTGAAGCGATTGAAGAAGCTCCATGCACGAGCGTCACATGCACGACGACCTGAGAAGTCAGGGAAAGCATATGTGTTCTTCCAAGAGAAGTCGGCATCCTTACCGCTGAACCATCCCATCTTACGTGCGTAAGAAATGACGTTCTTCGAATGGAGCACGTTCTTCTTGTCTTTCATATCGAACTTGCCGATACGGCTCTGATTGGCGTGAGCGCAGATGGCATCGTCAGGAATACGCATAGCCACCCAAACTACGCCCTTGCTGCCAGGACCCGTACCCATCATCTCCATTATCCACGCCTCGTTAGGGTCGCAGATGGAGAATGTCTCGCCGCTTGAGCAATATCCGTACTTTTCAACGAGAGAGGTCATTACGCTTATCGCCTCACGTGCTGTCTTGGCGCGCTGGAGAGCAACGTAGATGAGCGATCCGTAGTCGAGAATACCGGTAGTGTCAATCATTTCCTCGCGTCCGCCATACGTGGTCTCGGCGATGGAGAGCTGATACTCGTTGATGTTGCCGATGACGTTATAGGTGACAGGAGCCTCAGGAATTTCGCCATGATAGACGCCAGAATCCCAATCGAATATCTTGCGCATCTCGCCCTTGGCATGTACGCCGGCAGGATAATGACAAAGTCCGGAGAACATGCCATAATCGTCAGCATTATACGACACCATTACGGAGCCGTCAACACTCGCCTTCTTGCCTACGATAAGGTTTGTACAAGCCTCTGCCTCGGCGAACGAAAGCGCGAGAAGCGAAGGAAGCGCCACGCGAAGTATCTTATTAAGAAATTTCATGATTATAAGATTTTGTTGTTGGGGTTAGGAAGAGGTTATTAGCAAGCCTTGAAGCTCATATCAAGTCCCTTCACAGAGTGTGTGAGGGCACCCACGCTAATAAAGTCGACGCCACATTCTGCATAGTCGCGGATTGTGTCGAAAGTGATGCCGCCGCTTGATTCTGTCTCGAAGCGTCCAGCCACCATCTCTACGGCCTTGCGTGTGTCGGCAACAGAGAAGTTGTCGAGCATGATACGGTTGATGCCACCGCATTCCATAGCCTGACGAAGCTCGTCGAAGTTGCGCACCTCAATCTCAATCTTGAGGTCAAGTCCCTTCTCACGCAGATATTCGTGGCAACGGTTAATGGCGTTTGCGATGCCTCCTGCGAAATCGATGTGGTTGTCCTTGAGAAGAATCATGTCGAAAAGTCCGATACGATGGTTCATGCCGCCGCCAATCTTCACAGCCTGCTTCTCAAGCATGCGCAGACCCGGAGTGGTCTTACGGGTGTCGAGGACGTGAGTGTTGGTGCCCTTGAGACGCTCCACGTACCTGTTGGTCATAGTGGCGATGCCACTCATGCGCTGCATGATGTTGAGCATAAGGCGCTCTGTCTGAAGGAGCGAGCGCACCTTACCGCTAACCACCATGGCGATGTCGCCCTTACGAACGTGTGCTCCGTCGCCGATGAGCACTTCCACCTTCATCTCAGGGTCGAAGCGTGCGAATACGCGCTTTGCCACTTCCACTCCGGCAAGGATGCCGTCCTCCTTGATGAGGAGATGAGACTTGCCCATGGCTGTCTCGGGAATGCAACATAATGTGGTGTGGTCACCATCGCCGATATCCTCAGCAAAAGCGAGGTCGATAAGGCGATCTTCAAGTTCGTTTACACTAAGCATAATAATATGAATGTATTAAAATTAATGGTTTAGTATTTTTATTCTTTTATGATTTCACCATCGCGATATGCCATAAGGATACCATTTTCTTGGCGTAACTCGATGGTGCCACCGAGCCACTCCGTAAAGGGTGTCTCGTGTGTCAGGGGACGTATGGCTGTCACCTCCTCTCCTTGTACGTCTACGCATGCCTGACGCATCTCCTTCCCGTCCGTGAGTACAACTATGCTTGCTGCTACGTGTCTCATGAAGCCTGAGGATTTGCGCCTGGTCTTCGTAGGCGATTCTGTACTGGCTTTATGCTGTCAGGATTAACCTTAAGAAGCGAGTCGCCACTTGCTCCCTGCGTTGGAGCAGGCTCTGCCACATGCATTCTGACGAGTCTGATGTTGCTCACGATAAGAAGTTTGAGAGTGGAAGCTGATGTGGCGTCCGACGACGTACCCTTATTGATAAGCCAGAATCCGCGAACAGACTTGATGCGCTTGTGTGACGTGTTGTTAATCTGAAGATGATAATGCGAGGATGACGTTATCTGATTGGTGGCATACTCCACACTGTCGCCTTCGTATGTGACAGCCATTACGGCGCAAGCATCACGCATACCGTCCTGGAAGATATACTGAGCGTCGAAGTCGAGCATAAGTCGGTCTCCGGCATAATATGACGTATCTGCCTTCAAAGCGAAATCGTAGGTATTGGCAGCCACGTATGGCGTAAGGATGAAGTGTGAAGCCTCGTGCCAAAGATTGGTGGTGTCAGAGCCTGAGAGGTCAGCAAAGCCTCCATATCCTCCTCCGCCAAGCGAAGCCAGACGGTCGTTAAGGCGTTCGGTAAGGCGCTTATATACATCCTCGAACATCTGTGTGTGACGCTCATAATATACAAGCGACGAGTCGAACTCCGCCTCTGTCACCTTATACTTGGCAAGGATATTGGCCTTATACGCCCTCAAGGCTATGGTGTCGCCTGGAGTGGAGATGGTGGTAACGCCATCTGCAAGATGATAGTCGTAAAGTATCTCCGCCATTACATCTGGCTGGATGTATTGCCTCGGAATGGAGGGCTTACATCCGACCGTAGCAAGGACGGATGCCACGAAGGCAAGGATGATGAGAATATGTTTCATTAATATACGTTTTACTCCTGATTTTTCCACACCTTACCCATCACCTCCAGTTCTGCGCGATAGAAGATGAGGAGCAGCACGACGCCAACGCTTATGCAAGCATCGGCAAAGTTGAATACGGGCGAGAAGAACACAAATCCCTGACCTCCGCACATAGGCATCCAGTCGGGCCAAGTGGTCTGGATTATCGGGAAATAGAACATGTCTACCACCTTGCCATGCAGGAACCCTGAATAGCCCTCGCCGAAGGATGTGAATGAAGCTATGCTGAATGGCGTGGAAGCCTCGAATATGAGACCATAAAAGAGACAGTCGATAAGATTACCGGCTGCTCCTGCCAATACCATTGAAAGGCAGGTTATGTATCCCAAGCTTCTGCCACTTCGTATAACCTTATACAGGAAGACAGAGATGAAGCCTATGGCAACCATGCGGAAGAGGCTGAGCACAAGTTTATTGATGAAAGTCATACCGTAAGCCATGCCGTTGTTCTCGATAAACTCGATGTAGAACCAGTCTGTAACGTGTATGGCTTCGCCTAAGGACATGTGCGTCTTCACCCAAATCTTAATGATCTGGTCGATAATGAGGATGGCGAAGACCAGAGCCGTCGCCATCCATCCCCAATGGGTGTTACTGCGTTTTGCTTCCGCCATTACTTCTTCCTCGCATTTTTAGACGCTACGCTGAGTGTGGCATGAGGAACGATGCGAAGACGCTCCTTCGGAATCAGCTCGCCTGTCATACGGTCGATGCCGTATGTCTTGTTCTCAATACGCACCAAGGCTGCCTCAAGTCCCTGAATGAACTTCTGCTGACGGCCTGCCATCTGTGCAATCTCTTCTTTCGACTGTGAGGCGCTTCCCTCTTCGAGGGCCTTGTATGTGGGCGATGTGTCGTCCACTCCGTTATTGTCAGAATTGTTGAGCTGCCCCATCATGATGCTCAGCTCACGGCGTGCGAGAGCCAGCTTGTCGTTGATGATCTGACGGAACTCCTCGAGTTCCTCATCAGAATAGCGTGTTTTTTCTGCCATAGACTTGTTTTTGTTAGATTAATGAATAAGTTTCGCATGCTTTCTTGGGGCATGCGAAACTTATATCTGAGTTAGTAAGATTTTAGTTCTTCTCTACAGTAATGTTGAGTGTGAAGCCGTCGAACTCTACCGGAGCGCCATCGTTGGCAGCTACGATAATATCGTCGGCAAGCACCTGACCCTTGATGTAGTCTGCGAAGGCAGCTACGGCAGCGTCAGTCTCTTCGTTAGGAGCGAGTGTCACACGGATGCGGTCCGTAATCTCCAGTCCGCTATCCTTACGGATGTTCTGGATGCGGTTGATAAGCTCGCGTGCCATACCCTCCTTCTTGAGTTCGGGAGTGAGCTCCACCTCAAGCGCAACAGTAAGATTGCCGTCGTTTGAAACGAGCCATCCTGGGATATCCTCAGAGATAATCTCCACGTCAGTTACGTCTACGAGAGCCTCCTGACCTTCCACATTGAGTGTGATGCTTCCTGCCTTCTCGAAGGCGGCAATCTGATCCTGATCAAGGGCAGACATCTGAGCGGCAACGCCCTTCATAAGCTTGCCGAACTTCTTACCCATAACCCTAAAGTTACACTTTACCTTCTTGACGAGAATACCCTGACCCTCAATGAAGTTCACCTCCTTGACATTCACCTCGTTGCGGAGCAAATCGGCTACAGCCTCGATGTGTGCCTTCTGTGTAGCGTCCACGGCAGGAATCATAATCTGCTGCAGCGGCTGACGCACCTTGATATTCACCTTACGACGCAGGGCGAGCACCATAGACGTAATCTTCTGTGCGATAGCCATACGCTCCTCGAGGTCGTGGTCGATGGCTGAAGCGTCAGCCACGGGATACTTGTCGAGGTGTACGCTCTCAAGCTCGCCGCCAAGGTCATGATAGAGCTCGTCAGCATAGAACGGAGCGAACGGAGCGAGAAGCTTTGCCACGGTCATGAGGCAGGTATAGAGAGTCTGGTAAGCGCTAAGCTTGTCCTCACTCATCTCCTTACCCCAGAAACGCTTACGGTTGAGACGTACGTACCAGTTAGAGAGGTCGTCATTTACGAAAGCATCGATAAGGCGACCCGCACGTGTTGGGTCGTAAGACGAAAGCTCACGGTCTACACCAATCACGAGGGTATTGAGTGAAGAGAGAATCCATCTGTCGATCTCCGGGCGCTTAGCCAGCTCCACCTGCGGAGTCTTTGCGTCAAAGCCGTCCACATTAGCGTAGAGGGCGAAGAAGCTGTATGTATTATAGAGCGTACCGAAGAACTTGCGACGTGTCTCGTCCACACCATTCGGGTCGAACTTGAGGTTGTCCCACGGCTCGCTATTGGTCATCATATAGAAGCGTACGGGGTCGGCTCCGTACTTGTCAATCATCTCGAAAGGATTGGTGACATTGCCCACGTGCTTACTCATCTTGTTGCCCTTAGCGTCGAGCACAAGTCCGGTAGAGATAACGTTCTTGAATGCTACGCTATCGAACACCATAGTGGCGATGGCATGGAGTGTGAAGAACCATCCACGTGTCTGGTCGACGCCCTCGTTGATGAAGTCGGCGGGATAGAACTTAGGCGGGATGGCTGTTCCCTCGTATGTGCTATGGATAAGCGCCTGACGGTCTTCCTCTGTGCCGCGTGCCATCTCTCCCTCGAACGGATAGTGGAGCTGTGCGTAAGGCATCGAACCTGAATCGAACCATACGTCTATCAGGTCGGTCTCACGATACATAGGCTTGCCTTCGTCGTTCACGAGGACGATATTGTCCACGTAAGGACGATGGAGGTCCACCTTGTCATAGTTCGCCTGGCTGTAGTCGCCCGGTACGAAGCCCTTATCCTTGAGCGGGTTGCTTGACATTACGCCAGCAGCCACGGCCTTCTCTATTTCTGCATAGAGTTCCTCAAGGCTACCGATGCACTTCTCGCCACGGTCTGCGTCACGCCAGATAGGAAGCGGAGTGCCCCAGAAACGTGAGCGTGAGAGGTTCCAGTCGTTGAGGTTCTCCAACCAGTTGCCGAAGCGTCCCGTACCTGTGCTCTCGGGCTGCCAGTTGATGGTCTTGTTGAGTTCCACCATACGCTCCTTAGAAGCTGTATCCTTGATAAACCAGCTGTCAAGCGGATAGTAGAGAATCGGCTTGTCCGTACGCCAGCAATGAGGATAGTTGTGTACGTGCTTCTCGCTCTTGAATGCCTTGCCCTCCTGCTTCAGCTCGTAGCAAAGCACGATGTTGAGGTCTTCAGCCTTGTCTGAAGCAGCCTTGTCCCAAACGCCGTCCACGTTAAACTTCGGGTCGTATGCGTTCTTTACGTAGTCGCCGGCATGATGGCCGTATGCTTCCTTGTCCACGCAAGCTGCCACGAAGTTGTTGTCGAGTTCCTCTATAGAGTAGAACTTACCCTGGAGGTCAACCATAGGACGTGTTTCGCCCTTCTTATTAATAAGGTAAAGAGCAGGGATGTTGGCGTCCTTTGCCACCTTGGCGTCATCAGCACCGAAGGTAGGAGCGATGTGTACGATACCCGTACCGTCGTCCGTAGTTACGTAGTCGCCGAGGATTACGCGGAATGCCTCTTCCTCCATCTCCACAAACTTGTCGCGTCCGTCCTCAGAAGTAAATACCTTTTCAGGATGAGCTGCTGCATATTCTGTTACGAATGCGGGAGCGAAGTCGTCCAGTTTCTCGCAAGGCTTCACCCACGGCATGAGCTGCTCGTAGTGCAGACCCTCAAGCTCCGTACCCTTCATGTGGTCAACCACGCGCCACGGGCACACCTTCTTGTCCTTGTCGAACGGCAGAAGGTCGCCCTCCTTGCACTCCTGGTCTACCTTGAGGTAAGAACCCACGAGAGGCTCAGCCATAACGAGCGTCATCGGCTCGCCGTTGTAGAGGTTGTATGTCTCGATGGCCACGTAGTCAATCTTCGGACCAACGCAGAGTGCCACGTTAGAAGGCAGGGTCCACGGAGTTGTGGTCCATGCGATGAAGTAAGGCTTGCCCCACTTTGTCCATTCTGCCTTAGGATTCTTGATGAGGAACTGGGCTGTGGTGGTGAGGTCCTTCACGTCACGATAACAACCGGGCTGATTGAGCTCGTGCGAGCTAAGACCCGTACCTGCACCCGGCGAATACGGCTGGATGGTATAGCCCTTATAGAGCAGACCCTTGTTGTAGAGCTGCTTGAGGAGCCACCAAAGAGTCTCGATATACTTGTTGTCGTATGTGATATAGGGATGGTCGAGGTCAACGAAGTAGCCCATGCGCTCTGTCAGCTCGCGCCACTCAGCCGTGAACTTCATGACGTTCTCACGGCAACGATGGTTGTATTCCTCAGTAGAGATATACTTCTCTGAAGCCTTGTTGTCGATGTCCTTCTTGGTAATTCCAAGCTCCTTCTCCACACCAAGCTCCACGGGAAGTCCGTGGGTGTCCCATCCTGCCTTGCGGTGAACCTGGAAACCCTTCATGGTCTTGTATCGGTTGAAAGTATCCTTAATGGAACGAGCCAGCACGTGGTGAATGCCGGGATGACCATTAGCAGATGGAGGTCCCTCGAAGAAGATAAACTGAGGGCAACCTTCACGCTCATCAATAGACTTGTGGAAGATGTCGTTCTTCTCCCACATTGACAGCACGTCGTTGTTGGTCTTAGTAAGATCAAGACCCTTATGCTCTACAAATTTGCTTGACATTGTATGTTTAAAATTAGAATTTCAATTAATAGCGTTACGTCCTCCGAAAACAAAAACCAGCGTTTCTGCTTCGGTGTACGTCCACATTGGCTGCAAAGGTAAAAAAAATCTATCTTTCTGCCAAATTTATGCAATTTCTTTTATTATAAGGACATTAAGACAAAATATACCGACATACAGATATGTTAAGATTTAAAAAATCAAAGGGCGTAAACTTGCTCCATTCAAATAAAAAATGTATCTTTGCAAAGATTTTCGGTATATTCGAAAACAAGAATTTAGAATTTCACGCCGTTAGAAAATTTTAGGAAAACAAAATGAGACAACTTAAGATTCAAAAGAGCATTACAAATCGTTCTAGTGAAGCATTGGACAAGTACCTTGTTGAGATAGGACGTGCTCCCCTGATTTCCATCGACGAAGAGATAGAGTTGGCACAGAAAATCAAGAAGGGCGGTCCGGAAGGAGAACGCGCCAAAGACAAACTCGTAACCGCTAACCTCCGCTTCGTCGTTTCTGTAGCTAAGCAATACCAGCACCAAGGACTTTCCCTTACCGACCTTATTGATGAGGGCAACATCGGACTGATAAAGGCCGCTCAGAAGTTTGACGAAACCCGTGGATTCAAATTCATCTCGTACGCTGTATGGTGGATTCGTCAGAGCATTCTTCAGGCCATCGCCGAGCAGAGCCGTATTGTGAGACTGCCGCTCAATCAGGTTGGATCGCTTAACAAAATCAATCACGAAATCAACAAGTTCGAGCAGGAGAACCAGCGCACCCCGTCTGTTTCCGAGCTTTCGGACGCTACGAAGATTGAGGAGGAGAAAATCGGACAGAGCCTTATGGCAGACGGTCATCATGTCAGCATCGACGCTCCTTTCCAGGACGGCGAAGACAACTGTATGCTGGACGTTATGCCGAGTGGTGATGACAGTCGTACTGACCGCCATGTCGACCATGAGTCGATGGCGCTTGAGCTCAACTCCGTGCTCAACAAGGTGCTGAAGGACCGCGAGATAACAATCATCCGTGAATGCTTCGGCATAGGATGTCATGAGAAGGGTCTGGAGGAAATCGGCGACCAGCTCGGACTTACACGTGAGCGTGTACGCCAAATCAGAGAGAAGAGCATTGCCAAGCTGCGCGACAGCGGCAACGCCAAGATTCTGATGAAATACTTAGGATAAAATTAAATTTTAATTGTTGTGTAAGCGGCAAAGGCGTTAGCTTCCGAACCCATTGTCACTTACGGTATAAGCGCTGTAGGTCACAAAGACTTACAGCGCTTTTTTAGTTTTTATTTCTGACCATCCAGTCCGTCCAGCATAATCGCCACAACGTAGTCTTCTATGCCGTTGCGAGAGAGGATGTCGCGGTCGTTTGCCATTTCGGTTTCCAGGGAAGGCGCTTCTCCTGCGGGGAATGCCGCCAAGTACCTGCCCATTCTTTCCTTTGCCTCCTTCACGTCGCCGACAATCCATTTCACGTAACCCGAATTCAGCAGGTCTGTCGGCAGGATGCGGTCTTCTCCGGCAAGTGCCAAGAGTTTTTCGTATAGAGAGTCTGCCTCCTTCGGCTTACAGTCAGCCAGATACCCCCATGCCATAGCTCGCATTACGTTAAGGTCGGAGTCATGCTCATAATACAGTTTATATAACGTAGCCATTCCCTCCTTCACGTCCCCACCATTAACAAGCGCCAGTCCCAAATGGAGCTGATGACTGATGTTCTGCCCGTCCATAACGGTCAGCCTTGCATACTGCTTGGCAGCCTTGGCATAACGTCTGAGAAGGAAGAGCGAGTCTGCCATTCCCTTTATGGCAGCAGCGTCTTCCCCACCCTTCTCAAGGATGGAAGAGAAGATGTCACGCGCCTTCTCTATGTCACCAAGACGAAGGTATGAATGTGCAAGGAGTTTCTGCTCGTCGAGGGAAAGAGCGGCTGCGTCCCTGCATTCGCCTAACATATACGCCACAAGATCCGGACGCTTGCGCTTGAAAAGGAAACGTGAAAGCTGTGCTGTCTCGTCACCCTTCATGCCACGGAAGAAAGTGTTGGCAAAGAAGAATCCACGGAAAGCGCCTCCAGCCTTCGCCTCGAAAGGATTGGCGAAGATGCGGTTGGGATAAAGTTCGAAGAAACGATAGAGGTCCTGCAGATACATACGACGGACGTACATCGCCGACCCGCGGTCCACGTTGCTCATCTCTGGCATGGCTGTCACGGGACCGTCGTTGCTCGCAAGCATCTCAAGGATATTCGGCGGCAACTTCTCCACCACGGCTGACAACGAGAGGAAGAACGAATACTTGTCCGAATCGCAGAAAGGTCCGTTCATCAACATTCCCTTTATGCCGGGATATTTGCCGAGCATGGAAGCCCCGGAAAGGTCTGGATGATTCACCGTGAACGGCATAAACCAATTGCTTATCTTGCTGAAAAATCCGAAGCGCTTCATCTTTGAGAAGCCTCCGAAATATACGTCGCTACCCTTCTTCTGCATGTCCATAATCCTGGACATCTTGTCCTCTATTTCCTTTATAGATCGGTCGCGATCCTCCGAATTGAGGATGTCGTCTATGGTAGCATCGTCCTTCTCCACTATTCCGTTCTTCGTGATGTCCAACCGGCTCTCCTTGCTGAGCGCAGGAAGAATGTCGCGTTGTATCTCGTTGCTGTCCGTCCTGGCACTTGCCGAATAGCACAGCTGTATCTGCGTCTCCAACAGTTCCTTACGTCTGTCGGCGTCCTCCATCATTCCGGTTATGGCATCCTCCACCTCGCCGAACAACTTCTCCGAGCGCATGTCGGGCACGGTCAGCACCATTCCCACAAGCGCACGCTGGCGAAGCTGCTGCGAAGGATTGTTCATATACACGTCATGCAAGAGCATCCATTTGTTCACGTCATACACCTGCATCAGGGAGAGCGTCACTCCGCTTACTATCAGCATGCCGTCGTTTTGGTCCACCGTTGGCGACGCCAACAGCTCGGCATATTCCGTGCGCATCTTGCTCGTCCATTGCCATGACACGAGGATGTGTCCGAAGAGAGCGTCCATATAGCGTTGGTGCTTGGCGTAGATGCCGGCAATGGCAGCCTCCTGACTGTCTCCTGAGAAAAGCGTCTGCATGGCAAGGTCCTGCACGAAGCCTTCCAACGACGCCTTTACCGACGCCACATCGCCCGCGCCCACGGTCTTCTCTGCCGCCTTGCGGCAATACGTCAGCACAGGATATTTACGAATGATTGACGAGAGACGCACATTATTATATAGTCTGTACGTACGCTTCAGCAGGGAGGCATACAGCTTTCCTCCGCTCGGATCACGTTGTCCCTGCGAGAGACTGTCAGCCATGCGGTCATAGTCGTCACGCACGTCGTGCAGTTCGTCCAGAAACTCCGTTATGCCAAGATCCGCCATACGCGCTTCCAGCATGCTCAAAGCCTTACCCACACGTTGGTGGACAAGGATGGTCTGTTCTATTGTGGGCTTCATAAGAGAGGTCAGTCTTTTTTGTTGGCAGCCTCGATGTCCGAGCTGCGAGGTTTGGTTATGCGGTTGAATCTCATGGAAGGTATCTTCTTCACGGTCTTAGCGTCCATCTTATAATACTTCTCCATAATATCCTGATAATGAGCCAGTCCGAAACGGTTGAGCGAGTCGCATGCGGCGTTGTAAGCCTTCTCCAGCTCCTTCACCTGTCTCTGTCTGCGCTTGTCCTTCATGACGTCGCCACGAAAGACAATCACGCCCATCCTCAGGTCGTCCTTACGCGTATCGAAGAGCACGGGAGCCGACATCGTACGTGCCACCGTAGCCAAAGGTTCGGTCAGCCACATGGCGTCCATCTCGTTATTGCGCAACATATCCAGGCGGACGAAAACGTCGTTCACCTGCACCCTGAACACTATGGACGAAAGCTTCTGATTCTTTAGCGCCAAGTCCGTCAGACGGTCCGTCACCGAATAACGAGTCATCGCCACCATCTTGTCGCCCAACTGGTCGATGCGCTTCAGACGCGCCTTAGGATTGGAGAGGAGCTGCCAATAGGCATTCGTCGATGTCAGATAGCTGACCTCCGTACCCTCACGCCTTATACGTTCCGTACGCACAAGGTCGCTCACCATTCCCTCCACGCTACGTCCCGTGAAAGCCGTGTCACAATCCATCTGGGCATGGAAGAAGCGCGGACGGAAGTCCAGCCGTGCCGTATCATACATCTCGCGTTCCTTCGCCACAAGCAATGGCATACAGTCAAGTGTAGGCAATACAGCCACGTGTAGCGCACGCAGGTCTTCCTGATGCAGCCTGTCGCGTTCCGCCTTCGTTATTCGTTTCTGCTCTTCATAAGACTTTCCGCATCCCACGAGAAGGCAAAGAGCAAGCATATATAATATGGATTTTTTCATAAAGCAAAAGTAACAATAAATTTTGTAACTACGAAAAATATCCTTACTTTTGTACATATGGCAAAAACAAGAACAGCATACGTATGCAGCAACTGCGGACAGGAGTCAGCCAAATGGATAGGCAAGTGTCCGAGTTGCGGCCAATGGAACACATTCAAGGAGATAAACTTAGGCTCCGCTTCGTCCGCGAAATCCTCGTCCGGACTCTTCACGCACACATCATCGTCAGCAGCCTCTCACAACCGTCCCATAAAGCTGAGCGAAATACCGGCGCAGGACGACAACCGCATCGACATGCACGATGCCGAGCTCAACCGTGTGTTAGGAGGTGGCCTGGTCGAGGGCAGCATCGTGCTGCTCGGAGGCGAACCGGGCATCGGAAAGAGCACTCTCACCCTGCAGACCGTCCTCAACATTCCCGACAAGCGCATACTCTACGTCAGCGGAGAGGAAAGCTCGCATCAGCTCAAGATGAGAGCCGAGCGTCTGCTGCGCGGTAGGGCTCACGATGCGACATCCGATCCTGACAATGTCAACATCCTTTGCGAGACTTCCCTTCAGAAAATATTGGAGAGCGCACGCGAAGTGGCACCCGAACTCCTGGTCATCGACTCCATACAGACTCTCTCCACCGAGGACGTGGAGAGCAGCCCCGGCAGCATCTCACAGGTAAGGGAGTGCGCCGCCACCCTGCTCCGTTACGCCAAGACCACCGGCACACCCGTCATCCTTATCGGACATATCAATAAGGAGGGTACGCTCGCCGGACCCAAGATCCTTGAGCACATCGTCGACACGGTCATACAGTTCGAGGGCGACCAGCATTACATGTATCGCATCCTCCGGTCCATAAAGAACCGCTTCGGCAGCACATCCGAACTGGGCATCTACGAGATGCAGCAGACCGGACTCCGTCAGGTCACCAATCCTTCCGAACTACTCCTCTCGCAAGACCACGAAGGACTCTCCGGCATAGCCATCAGCTCCGCCATCGAAGGCGTGCGTCCCTTCCTCGTGGAGACGCAGGCCCTTGTGTCCACAGCAGCTTACGGCACGCCGCAACGAGCCGCCACCGGATTCGACCAGCGACGCCTCAACATGCTCCTTGCCGTACTCGAGAAGCGCGTAGGATTTAAGCTCATCCAGAAAGACGTCTTCATCAATATTGCAGGAGGACTGAAGGTCACCGACCTCGCCATGGACCTAAGCGTCATAGCCGCCGTACTCTCCAGCAACGTCGACACCGCCATTGAGTCGGGATGGTGCATGGCAGGCGAAGTGGGACTGAGCGGCGAGGTGCGCCCCGTCAACCGCATAGAGCAAAGAATAGCCGAAGCCGAGAAGTTGGGATTCACGGACATCATCCTCCCGGCTTACAACGTCACAAGCATAAATCCAAAGAAATACGACATCCGCATACACCCCGTAAAGAAAGTGGAAGAAGCGCTCAGAGTGTTGTTCGGATAATTCCTAAATCATCTCTTGTCCGCGCCCCACATCATCTTCTCCCGCAAAGACGCGAAGTAGCGTCTGTGGTTGGGCTTTACGATGCGCGTGATAAACGGCGCCTTCGATATGGTCACAGTCGAACCTTCGTGCATCGTATAGCTCCTGCCGTCCACAGCCACCAGATAGTTGTGTGACCGGCTCTCCACCTCCAGCCTCACCACCGAGCTGTCGCTTATCACTATCGGCCTGATATTTAGGCTATGCGGGGCCACAGGCGTCAGACACAGCGTACGCGTCTGCGGCACGATGATCGGTCCGCCGTTGGAAAGCGAGTAAGCCGTCGAACCCGTCGGCGTCGTCACAATAAGGCCGTCAGCCTGATAGTTGACGAGGAAGCTGCCGTCCACATGCGTGCGGATGCTTATCATCGAAGCCACGTCACGCTTCAGCACGGCAATGTCGTTAAGCGCGTAATGACAACCCTCGAAGTCGCCGCCCTCCGTCGTAATCCGGATGGCTGTATGCTCCTCAATGTTATAGTTGCCTTTAAGCACGGCGTCCAGCGCCTCCTCCACCTCGTCAGGCAGCACGTCAGCCAGAAAGCCCAGACGTCCCATATTGATGCCCACAAGCGGAATCTGCTTCTCCCCCACTCTCACGGCCGACTGCAGGAAAGTGCCGTCACCACCCATCGACAAGACATAGTCAGCCTCAAAGTCGTCACCCTCAAACGTAGCGTATTTCCCCAAGTCAAGGTCATGGTTCTCCTGAAGGAAATCATAAAACGAACGGTCGAACTCCACCTGGCATCCCTGCTTCTCAAGGAAAGCCAGAACGCGGAATATGGAATGCGACTTGCGGGGTTGGAAGGAATTGCCGAAAACGGCAAACCGAAGATTCTGTCTTGTCATATATATTAGATGTCTATAAAAAGTGTATCGTGAAAATATTAAAAACACGACTGCAAATGTAATGATTTTTTTTCAATAACCTTTTATTATTACGGATTTATATGATTAGCCCTAAGCTCACGACGTAGCACGTTCTGCATGTCGAATACCACCTGCGGATGCTTCTCTGCCACATTCTCTTCCTCCCATTGTGCGGAAGCAAGGCAGTCCTCGCTGTCTGGAGCCGCACTCTTAGGCATGCGTGCTCTGATGAGAGAGGCGAAGGAGCGCATATAGTCAATCTGTGAGGTAAGAGCTTCTGATGTCTGACCGTCCTTCACCTTTACCGGCCAGCAGACTATCTGCGGGACAGCCGTACCTCCTTCAAAGGCGCTATACTTATTGCCACGCCACGGTCCGGAAGGCTTGTGGCCGTTAAGGAGTTCCTCTGCACGGTCCTGATAGCCGTCGTCCACAACAGGACCATTGTCGCTTGTGAGGAGTATGATGGTGTTGTCAGCTATACCGAGACGTTCGAGCGTAGCCATAATCTGACCCACGGACCAGTCGAACTGTACGATGGCATCGCCACGGAGTCCCATGCAGCGGTCTTTGCTGACTTTCTTCTGCAAACTTAGAGCTGATTCTGTTCGATTATTCCAGCGATATTGACTATATTTGCATCACCTAATATTGGGTGACGCAATGACGAAGTCTGGAAAAAGGACATATTGCAAGTCGCTAACAATCTTCTGTACCTAAATATAGTAAAAATGAAACATCCATATCAAGAATATGAGACATCCGAGCTTTGGGATGTTGTAAAATCATCAATAGAAGATTTAGTTGAGAACAACGATATTGAGCTTTCTACTCCGATAGAGTATGTTGTAGGTTATATTTGCAAAAATATATCTTCAACTGATATAAGTAGTGGAGAAAAGTCGCCCAAATAGAGCATTTTACACTCTCTTATACATCAGAAAATATTGATTTCTTCTTAACTGAATAAGGAATATGTCTATTCCTATATTCTTCTCGTAGTTCTTTATTCATACCTTTATTTTCGAGATCGTCTGTATAATTGAACTTGTATGCTTTGTATTTTTCATCATTATCCTTGACGATAGTTCCATCTGAAGCTATGTGATAATGGTAAGTATGAAAATAATTGTCAATATTAGTTTCTCTTGTTTTATTATTAATCCAATAGCAATATTCAAATGTAGTTAAATATAGGTCGTTTGATCTATTATATATCCATTTGCACATTGGCACAGTGTCTTTTGGCACATTACGGGTGCCATAATAATTGAAAGGTACAAATACAGGTAATGAATCATTTATGCCTAAGTATAGGGCATCTTTTATTTCTCCATCTTTGCCGAAAGTAACAAGACATGACTCGTTTTGCTTATATTCAAAACCAACAGAGGTGACATTAAACACACATACAAGGATTCGGTTGTATGGCATAGTGGCACAAGCCAGACGCAATTGAACATCATCGGCCTTTTCATGTTTTCCTATGAAGCTAAGGACATTATCAGTTATTGTGGTATCAATAACGACGCCACTATCCATCAAATTGTCTGGTATGGAACAGCATAATCGACACTCTGTTATAGAATGCGATTATGCTGATTCTTATTTGTCTGAGAACGTACAAATGTTAGATGTCGGTGTCTTCGATTTCTCTGCCGAAAATTGTCGGCTTTGGAGGTGCAAAAGCGCCACCTGCATCCTCATATTCAATGTCCGAACTGCTACTTGGCTTATTGATGTTGCCGTCATAATTAACACCGGGGGATGAGCATAACACCATAGGGACATCCTCCAAATCATAAACCTCTATCTCAGGCTTAACGTATTGTTTTTTCATTGTTTACTTGTTTTTAAGTTGTTGTTTCTTATTCACGTTTACTTTGCCTTCTTCATCAGTCCGTCTATCTCCTCAAATTCCTTACCCATGTTGAGGTTCAGATAGATGGTATAGAGCGGCATTGCCCACTTTGACTGTGCTTCTGGGGCGAGCTTACGGTATCGCTCCATATAGGGCAGCGCCTTTCTATAGAGTTGCTGCATCTGACGACGCTGCGTGCGGTTGGTGAGTTTCTTATTGTCGAGAGCCACAGCCTGATTATAGTAAGCCAGAGCTGCGTTGAGGTAAGGGTCTGCCTTGGTGGAATCAGCAGCGATGAGGGCATCACTCAGCACAAGACACTCATCGTTATGTCCCTGTAAGAGCAAAACCGAACTCTTGGCAAAGCGTGCCACGAAAGAGAGCGAATCGGCTTTCAGGGCGCGATCGCAGAGCGAGAGTGCGCGGCAGGTGTCGGCACTGCGGAAGTAATAGTCGAAGAGATGGCTGAAGAAATAGTCTGACTTCGGATAGGCATCGAATCCTTTGTGGAGGACGGCAAGACAAGCTGTCGTGTCTGCCTGCTGACGGTAAGCATCCGCCATGTAGCGGCAGACGATGTCGAGCCGAGCTGTGTCAGCCTGCGCCAGATCCGCATGAGCAAGAGTCTTCTCTGGCGACGACGCACGGTGTCCGCAGAAGACAGCATTGAATGCCACCTTCGGCATTATAGGGTCTTTCTGTGCGAGGTTGTAGGAAGAGAAGAGAGGCTGGCGGGCACAGTCGATGTAAGCGTCAAAGTAAGTCCACGCCTTGAGGTAATCCCCTTTCGCCATGAAGAACAGTCCGCCCGTCTGAAGATTCCGACGGTAGGTGTTGAGCCACGACGCATGCTTACGACGATACTTCAGCTCCACACGACCCTTACGGTCCGGACGTGCGTCCACAGAATCGAGACCTTCCAAGACCCCGAACAGACGATAAGTGACGTCGAAGAGACTCGCTGTATCGGTGGTCTGCTTCAGATACATCTGCTCGTTGAGAGCTTCGTACTGCTTGCGTACGGCATCGAAGAGCACCAGCCAGATCTTATCGTTGTTTCTATTGGCAGAGTCGGCAAGAAGATGGCGCATGGAAGCCTCAGCCTCAGCAAGCTTCTTCCCTGCCTTTACATTGTCCTTCGCCTGAGCTATCTCCTTGCGCTGTGCAGCAGCAGGAACGGCAGAGGAGAGGGAGAGGAGAAGGAGGAAGAAGAGAGCGAATAGTTTACGTATCATAATGGCAAACATATAAGATTAGGGATTATCGTAAATAAATTTAAAAAGAACGAGAGTGTGCCAAACACCTTATGTATTGACACACCCTCGTAAAGATTTTGCATAATTATGGTGCGGTCATGTCACACACATACCGCCACACACATCTTACTGTGCAAGCTCCTTAGTACGGGCGTCGTTCTCGCCGTAGAGATTGTAGTAAGTGTTGTAGAGGAGGTAACGCCAGTTGGCACGTTCCTGGTTGGGATCGAGCTGGCGAGCCTTCTCAAGGTAGCCCTGAGTTTCCTCAAGGAGCGGCTTCTGCTGCTCGAAGGTAGCAAGACCTGCTGCCTTGTTGTTGATGCTGAAGCCTAACCATGTGAGCACGAGGGCGTCCTCCTTGATGGAGTTGGCCTTCTTGAAGTCGGCGATGGCCTCATCCCACTTGCTCTCGTTCATCTCAGCCTGACCCTTCACGGCGAGTGCCATAAAGTCGTTAGGATTCTTTGCAAGGCGCGTGTTGAGAAGATCTGCCTGCTTGTCCTTCATGCCGAGTGTGCCGTAGAGTGTAGCGAGGTTTGTGAAGATGGTCTCGTTCTCAGAGTCGTTTGCATAGAGAGCTTCGAACGACTTGAGGCACTTAACCGAGTCCTCACGTGTCTTCATGCTCTCCTGCATGAGAGCCATCTTGATGCTGAGGGCGTCCTTGTAAGAAGCGGTATCCTTAAGCGAAACGTCAATGTACTTGTTGGCAAGGTCCATATTCTTGTTCTGGTAAGCGAGCACACCAGCTACGCGAGCCACCTCACCGAGGTTCTCATCGGGAGCCTTTGTCTTGTCGAAATCAGCGAAGAGAGGAGACACAGCGCTCTCTACGTAAGCTCCGAAGAGGTCGAGTGCAGTCTTCTGGTCTTCCTTCTCGAGAGCGCCCTGACCTACGATTACGAGGTGGATGCGAAGCGGCCAAAGAGCCTCCTGAAGCTTCTTGTGGAACTTGGGAGCCACCTTGCCCTTGGCGTTAGGAAGAGCGTCATACTTGTCGCACTGCTCAGCGTCGAGGAGGGCGTTCTTAAGAGCTACTGCCATACCCATGTTGTCGACAGCCTTCTCGCCTGCCTGACCCATCTGCTTCATCATCTGGTTCTCCTGGATGATTGAGATCTCGTGGTTAGCCTTGTTGAGCGAGAGTTCTACGAGCTTGTGGTAAGCCTTAGCCTTCTCGTCGTTGCTGAGAGTAGAGAGGCAAGACTGGAGCTGGCCCTGAGCCTCAGCATAATCCTTCGACTTGAGGACGCTCTTGAGGTCCTGTGCGAATGCAGACGATGAAGCTACGATCATCGCTGCCATGATAAATAACTTTTTCATAATCGAATAGTTTTGTTACAGTTATTATTGATTGTTATTATCTGTTGTTGACTCGACAATGGTGTCGGGTGACGTAGTCTCTAAGTCGTCCAGCTTCTCGTCCTCGCCTACCTTCTCCTCCAGTTCAGAGCTCATCACCTTGCATACGCTGGCGATTACGTCGTTCTTCTTGGCGAGATTGATGAGGCGAACGCCCTGTGTGGCACGTCCCATGACACGGCAGTCGCGAACGGCAAGACGGATGGCAATGCCGCTCTTGTTGATGATCATGAGGTCGTTCTCATCGGTGACATTCTTGATGGCAACGAGGCGTCCGGTCTTCTCTGTCACGGCGATGGTCTTCACGCCCTTACCGCCACGGTTGGTCTTACGATAGTCCTCCACGCTTGAACGCTTGCCGTAGCCGTTCTCTGAAACCACCATTACGGTTTCGTTCTCGGCGTCGTTTACGATGATCATGCCCACAAGCTGGTCGTCGTCGCCGTCAAGCTGCATACCGCGTACACCCGTTGAGACACGGCCCATTGGTCGTACGGCAAACTCGTCGAAACGTACGGCGCGACCGTTGCGGTTGGCGAGGATAATCTCGTTATTGCCATTGGTAAGGCGAACGTCCACCACCTCATCGCCGTCGACGATGTTAATGGCGTTCACACCATTGGTGCGTGGGCGTGAGTAAGCCTCAAGGAGCGTCTTCTTGATGGTGCCGTTCTTTGTGGCGAACACCACATAGTGCGAATTGACAAACTCCTCGTCGTTAAGTCCGCGGAGGCGGAGAAGAGCGTTGACAGAGTCGTCCGGCTCGATATTGAGGAGGTTCTGGATGGCGCGTCCCTTGAAGTTCTTGTCGCCGTCGGGTATCTCGTAGCACTTAAGCCAGTAGCAGCGTCCCTTGCGTGTGAAGAACAGCATGGTTTGGTGCATTGTGGCAGGATAGATAAACTCGGTGAAGTCCTGCTCACGTGTGCGTGCTCCCTTTGATCCTACGCCGCCGCGTGCCTGCTCACGATACTCGCTGAGCGGTGTGCGCTTGATGTAGCCCATGTGGCTGACGGTTATCACAACGGGGTCGTTCGGATAGAAGTCCTCTGCATTAAACTCATGCTCGAAGGGCTTTATCTCTGTGCGGCGCTCGTCACCATACTTCTCCTTCACCTCAAGCAGCTCGTCCTTCATCACCTTCTTGCAAAGTTCGGGATCGTCAAGGATGGCCTGGAGGTGAGCGATGAGACGCTCCAGCTCCTCAAACTCGGCATGGAGCTGATCCATACGCAGTCCGGTAAGCTGTGAGAGGCGCATGTCCACGATGGCCTTTGACTGTATCTCGTCCAGCTCGAAACGCTTCTCGAGATTGCGCTGAGCCTCTGAAGGTGTGGCAGAAGCACGGATGATGTGCACCACCTCGTCAATGTTGTCGCAGGCGATGATGAGTCCCTCAAGGATGTGGGCACGCTCCTGCGCCTTCTTAAGGTCGAACTTGGTGCGACGGATGGTTACGTCGTGACGATGCTCCACGAAGTACTTCACACACTCCTTAAGTGTGAGGAGGCGCGGACGTCCGTTGACGAGGGCAATGCAGTTGACAGAGAACGACGACTGCATGGCTGTCATCTTATAGAGCTTGTTGAGGATGACGTTGGCGTTGGCGTCACGCTTTACGTCCACCACGATACGCATTCCCTGACGTCCCGACTCGTCGTTGACGTTGGAGATGCCGGTCACTCTTCCGTCCTTCACGAGGTCGGCAATGCTCGACACGAGGTCAGCCTTATTGACACCGTAAGGAATCTCTGTGATGACAATCTTGTCGTGAGAGTCACCGCTCTCAATCTCGCTCTTGGCACGCATCATGACGCGTCCACGACCGGTTTCGTAAGCCTGACGCACACCGGTAAGACCGTATATGTAAGCTCCCGTAGGGAAGTCAGGTGCCTTGATGTGCTCCATGAGTCCGTCCAGATCAATGTCAGGATTGTCAATGTAAGCGCAGCATCCGTCAATCACCTCGCTGAGGTTATGCGTAGGAATGTTGGTGGCCATACCGACAGCAATACCGTTACCGCCGTTAACGAGGAGGTTCGGAATCTTTGTAGGCATTACGGTAGGCTCCATGAGCGTGTCGTCGAAGTTGGGCGCCATGTCCACGGTGTCCTTCTCAAGGTCGTCCATGATATGCTCTCCCATCTTAGAGAGTCGGCACTCCGTGTATCGCATAGCAGCCGGCGAGTCACCGTCCACAGAACCAAAGTTACCCTGTCCGTCCACAAGCATGTAGCGCATGTTCCAGTCCTGTCCCATGCGTACTAACGCACCATAGACAGAAGAGTCGCCGTGTGGATGGTACTTTCCGAGCACCTCACCAACGACGCGGGCACATTTCTTGTAGGGATTGTTGCTGGTGTTTCCAATGCCGAGCATACCGTAAAGTATGCGTCGGTGTACGGGCTTGAATCCGTCGCGCACATCGGGCAAGGCACGGGAAACGATCACCGACATACTATAGTCGATGTATGAGCGTTTCATCTCCACCTCAATGTTGACTTTCTTAATTCTGTCTTGATCGATAGTCTGATTTTCGTCCATTTTATATTATTAATTTGTTTCGTTCACGAAGGCATAAATGACTAAAAATCGCCGTAAATGCCTTTTATTTGCCCTACATTCGTTTATAGGGATATGTTTCAAGGTGTAAAATTACAAAATAATTTCCGGTTAGCAATGCTTAGAAAGCTTAAAAAACGTGTTTTCTAAACAAATAGACGTATTGCGGGGCAGTTATCGGGAGCCACAATATTACAATTCTATTAAAAGAATGTTTAATCTTTGTACATTCAGATTATTCGGATTAACTTTGCACCCATAAAAAAACAAGTAACACATGTTTCATATTTCAGAATTCATCTTCTTAGGCGGCTTCATAGTTTTCATTGCCGCAATACTCGTGCTCGACATGCTTGTCATAGACAAGAAGGCGCACGAAGTGTCAATACGTGAAGCCGGCACTTGGACGGCTGTTTGGATAACTCTCGCCTTGGCTTTCTCCGCTTTCCTTTGGTTTAAGGGCGACATGGTGCACGGAATAAGCAGCTTCGCCGACCTGAAAGCAGTAGCGACGGCGTATGCTCCGCACCTGAAACTCAATCCGTCTGACTTTGAGGCGAGTCTGCAGCAGTACAGACATTACATGACCATAAGCTACATATCGGGCTACCTCATCGAGAAGACGCTGTCCGTGGACAACCTCTTCGTGATGATGATGATATTCACGGCGTTCGGCGTGGGCAAGAATGAGTATCAGCACGTGCTCAACTGGGGCATCCTCGGAGCCATAGTGCTGCGCTTCGTGTTCATATTCTTAGGCGCAGCCATCATCAGCCGCTTCGACTGGGTGTTGCTGGTGTTCGGTGGCGTACTTATATATAGTGGTGTAAAGATGTTCCTCGACCGCAATAAGAAGGAGGAGATGGACGTGCAGAAGAACCCTATAGTGCGTCTGCTCTCGAAGACGGGCCGCATACACACACAGTTTGAGGGCGACCGCTTCTTTGTGCGAAAGGCGGGACGCCTGATGTTCACACCGCTCTTCGTAACGGTGCTCGTCATAGAGTTCAGCGACCTTATCTTCGCCTTCGACAGCATCCCTGCCGTATTCTCCGTGTCGCTCGACCCCTACGTGGTGTTCTTCTCCAACATCTTCGCCATACTCGGACTGCGTGCAATGTTCTTTCTCCTGGCTGCCATCGCCGACCGCTTCCGTTATCTGAAGACGGGTGTGTGCGTGTTGCTGCTCTTCATCGGTGCGAAGATGCTCATACATAAGTGGGTGGAGATTGACGCTGTGGCTTCGCTCTGCATCATAATCGGCGTATTGGTAGTGAGCATAGGCGCATCGCTGCTGCCGCAACGCAAGCAAATATAATAGCATTAAATTCTCACAATGGCAATATATGGCAATTCCCGGCGCTTTTTCCGAGAATTGCCATATATACTTTTACGCTGATTATCGACCATTTACACATATAATATGGCAATATGGCAAATAAAGCAACGCATTCAAACTTTTTTATTTTTTCTTCACCAGTCTAATGACATACCCAGACCAAAGGCACCATACGGCAAGTATTCCCATCACGAAGATAAATATATATGTAGCAATACTACCTATGAAGATTCTACCGCTATGAGCCTCCAGAGCCACATTCCATAATGACATGGGCAGTTGGTTCATATAAGCGGGTTGTGGCGCAAAGTCGGTTCCTTCATAATACTCAGCAATGACAGGCGTATCAGAGAAATCCTGGCTCATACCTGCTATCGCCTTTTTTCCGAATGGTGCGCCAGCGTTCTTTAAAGCAGCTTTCCCTGTATAATAATCAACGGTTGTCCCCTTTACTCTATCCCAAACAAAGAGACCACTAAACGAACCGCAATACCATTTACCATCTTTGTTTTTCTGAAGGACATTCAATCCCATAACACTGACTGGTGGAGTATTGGAGATGGACTCCAACTTTCCTGTCTGGAAATTCACGGAAAAGAAACCATCCGAAGTTGACAAGAGCCAGTCACCGAACTTTTCATCATAACGCACCACACGGAGTTTGTCATTCCAAGGATTCTTGCTATGAAGCGTCGTCCCAGGAATAGAGGGCATCTTGTTCAACACCAAGGCTATCATCACAGGTGGACGAAGGCACCAACCTGTCAGGGCTATCAACAAAGTAAGCATGATGGTGTATCGGCCTATTTTGTCATGCCATTGTAGCGAAAAGCGAAGCAACCTCTTCTGTTTAGGCTTTAACCAGAAGATAAGACCTGAGATGCAGAGCAACACCAGGATTATGGCAATGCCATCTACGATGAGTTTACCAATGCTGCCAAACAATTCTCCACTGTGAAGCAGCCATATCGTACGAAAGACTGTAACCTTCCCATCATACTCCTTTGGCATAGGCAATTCTATCCGGTGGAAGTTCTGATAAGGTGGCAAGGAAACATAAGCATAGGAGCGGCTGAGAACCAAAAGCGTATCTCCATGAGCAGAAATGTCGCTCAACTTCTCTTCCGGCTCTGTTGGAAGAGTTACGCTTTTCCATATTTTGTGACTCCCCAACCGGTAGAGTGAAAATGGAGATACCGACCAGACTGAACCATCATCCGTTCTGATAACATTCCTTATCTGTCGGCTGTCTGCTCCTGCTGGCATCCCCTTATTAAAGTCCTTGAATGTAGATGCTGTAGAATCCGTTTGCCAGATTCCCCCGTTTCCATACAGCAAAATGGCATCATCCAAAGCAAGCGTTCCCCTCAGTAACCCGCCATTCCATTTCTGAAACTCATAACGACTTGGCAGGTACTTCCTGCTCACGTTCACCTCCTTGATGAGTGAACGATGATTGAGCAGGATGCCTGACACGCAGAACATCAGCATGAAGAAGCTCAAGCAGATACCAAGCCATTTATGTTGTTTTCTCCAAGTTCCTTTCTTCATTGATTTCCTTATCTGATTATCTATCTTATTTCTTTTCTTTCTTCGCCCTTGCATCCTTGACAATCTTTCCTGCCAAGAAACAAAGTTCTATCACCATTACCACCCAATGCCAAGGATATTCGCTCGGATGTGCAATGAGCTTCCCGATGATGCCCGTGCGATTAAATGCCTCTACCGCTATCCAGAACACGATGACCGTTGCCGTACCCATTCTGATGTTTGCTCCCCACGATTGCAAGTGGAGTTGCTTGCGAAATACGTATGGGGCGGAAAGCAAGGCACCGAAGGCTACACCGAAGGTGACTGGACTCTCACGACCAAACAATTGAGGATCGTAGAGGTTCATCAGCAGGAGATAGCAAGTCCAGAGCATTGTGTTGATTTCCATGAAGGTAACAATGCTGGTGTGGCGTGTCATCGGGCGAGCGGCGATGAGTCGCTTGTTCTTCCCCAAGAAAAGCGTCTGCCACCAGTTGAGGAAGTTGCAGGCATTTCGGGAACAGAAGATGTAGAGCAGCATCACCATTGCCCACAAGCCAAAGGTGGCAGGGAGCAAGAGATATTCAGGTCGGCTCAACACCTCTCCCGTTGTGGGGTCAATCTCAGCATGTGTTCCCCAACGATGGGCATAATACATGAAGAGAAAATCCACCCAACCCGTCCAGTAGAACATGCCACCGATAAGTCCGAGCAAGGTCTGGCGAGTCTGTCCCTTGACGAAAACACCGACCACTACCATCATCATACCCACGAAGCCCACTGCCATGCCAGCACCCAACAGTTGCGTGCCGTCGTAGTTGTCCTTCAATACTCGTGCCACCAAGTGAACCATGGGCATGCTTCCCAATATCACGCCCATCGACACGATGGATTTCCACCAATTCAATAGTTTCATAATGTTTAATGTTTGATATTGAATTACTTTAGTTCATCGAGATAGTAACTGATTCTTCCTCCCTCATCACCTATCTGCACATTGGCATCATACCAGGAGATAATCTGGAGCTTGTAATATCTCTCGCCATCCCACGAACGGATTACGTAGGTATGGAAAGAAGGAGAATATACTGGAGGTGGACCAGAGAAACTCATTGCCTTTTCGAGCACCGGATTGCCGCTTACCAACTGCTTGGCAGGTCCGTTGTTAGGGTCGAACCAAGGGTTCTCGTTCATATCCAGTTTGTTGGCGATGCAATACTTGTTCCAGTCGTTCTGCGACATGGTGACATATACGCTTGCTGAATCATCCACGGCGAAAGTCATGTTGTGTTCTGCCAGATAGGCATCCACCTGCGCCTTGCTCGTCCACTTGTCATATTCGCCATAGCCCAGGTCGGCAGCACCGCCCTTGCCTATGCCGCTCGTTCCGCTGTTGGTGCGGAGCTGATAACCATTGAAGGCGAGGTCCCACTCCGTAGCAGGATAAGCCATCGTATTGGGGTCATCCTCCTTGTTCTCCATCACTAAGATGCTGTTGGCTTGTCTCTTCACCGTCTTATAGGTTAACTTGCCTGTAGATTGATTCTTGGTGAAGATGGTATCGCCGTTCTCATCACGCTCTGCATCCTCGAAGATGTTCTTCTGTACGCCCTCGCTCCAATACTTTACGAGTTTGGCAGTACCTTTATAATGGAAATACTCCTCTATCGGTTTGCCATCAATAAAGGCGATGACACTCTGGTTAGGATTCAGCACATTATAGCGATGTCCCGTCTTCATGTCAAAATAGAGCCAGTCGTTGGTAACGCCCGTGCTATAACCTGTTTTTCGGGGCAAGGTATGACCTGTGAAGTCCTCTGCCTCATAAGATACGCAGCTCGTCATTGCAGCTGCCACACCTATTATATATAGTAATGCTTTCTTCATCATTTCTTCTTTCTAAATGCTTTTACCAATTCATCTACCAACACTTCCACCTGCACATGCGCCTTGGCTCCTGCCGTGGCTGGCACGTTAAACATGGTGATGCCCGAACCTAAGGTCTTTGGCACATAGTTAAAGATGTTATCCACACCCACAGTTACCTTTACCTTATTATAGAAGGTCTGAATCACCGACAGATTGCACAATACATACTGTGGCAATTTGCATCGGAAGTAGGCATCGTGGCTCTCGCCGTTTACAGAGAGTCGGTCCTGCACATCAAACTTTTTCTCACCCATGTAGCTTGCCGAGAAGGTGGCGCCCAGGCGGTAGTTCTTCTTCGTGTACTTATAGTCGAGGCTTGCCGTGGCAGCATGAGGCGAAGTGGTGTTCACCTGGATGCCATCCGTCTTGCTCACGTTCACGTAGCTGTAGGTGGCATTCATCGTGAAGTGGTTGAGGAAGTGCCAGCGCATGATGGTCTCCAGTCCGACGAGGTTCTGCTTGGCGAGGTTGGTGTATTCAAAGTTATACTGCATGTCGTAGATGCGCCATACGCCCTCTATCTTCTTGCGGAAGAAGTTGCCATACACATTGCCCGAGATGAAGAAGTTATCGTTCGAGTACTCTGTGCCCAGGCTCACGTAGTTGTTCTTCTCAGGCTTCAGGTCCTCGTTACCCTTAATCATGAACATGCCGAGGTGGTCCCAGTTGAAGAACAGCTCCTTGATGCTTGGCGAACGGTAGCCCATAGAGTAGTTGGCTCTCCATGCCCAGTGATCCGAAGGACTCCACTTGAAGGCAATCTTAGGCATCGCCATCAGTCCGAAGGCACGGCTGAAGTTGGTTCTCACACCTGCCGAAACCATCCAGTGGTCGTTCATCGTCCACTCGTCCTGCAGGAAAGCCTCCGTCTCTTTTAATGAACGGGTGCGCATGATGTGGGAGGCATCGCCGTTGAATCGGTCGCTCGTCAGGTCATCGCTCAGGTGCTCGATACCGAGGATGAGGTCGTGACCCTCAAACTTCTGCGAGGTGATGGAGAGGCGAGGCTGGAAGATACGGCTCTTATACACCTTGGTACGCTTGTCAATGCGCTCGTGTCGCTTGAAGCGGTCGTAGAAGTCGCCATGAAGGGAGGCGGTAATCTTGAACCAATCCTTAAATGTATATTTAATCTTAGTACCAGCCGTCCAGTCACGCGCCTGACTGAAGGTCATGTCCTGAATGAGGTCGTAGGTATTCATATAGAACGCACTACCGTAGGCAAGAATCTCCAGGTTCTTGAAAGGGTCGTAGAATACCTTCTGCGATACCGAGATATGCTCCGTGCCCTCGATGCCCATTGGCGGACGGGAAGCCACGCTGGTAATGGTCACGTCGTGGTCGAGCCAAGGGTTAGCCTCTTGGGTATAGACCTTCTTGTCGTTCTCCGCCTGGTACATGTAGAAGGCATCGCTCGAAGAGTACCACACGTCGGTCTGCGAGGTCACCTTGCCTGCATTGAATCCTGCCGACACCCAGCTCTGCAGGTTCGGGCGATCGGCATTCTTCTCAAACATATACAGGAAGTCCTTCTTGGAAGGATTCTTGTAGTTGGTCTCGTTCATCTGTCCCCAGCGTACACCAGCCTGAATGTCGATAGGCTTGGTGGTCTTCTTGGTGATAAGATTGATGACGGCACCCGATGCACGGCTTCCATAGAGGGTACTGCTGGCACCCTTCACGATTTCGATGCGGTCGATGGCATGGAGGTTGAATCGCTCATAGTCGAGGTTACCCGCCATGTCGCCAGTCAGTCGCTCACCATCCTGCAGGAAGAGCACGTGGCGGGCATCCAATCCCTGCATGGAGATTTCGTTTCCGAATCCCACTTTCTGGATATTCATACCCGGGGTCTCCTGTTGCAGCGCCTTGGTCAGGTCTGCATAGCCTGCATCTACCAGTTCCTTACCGCCGATCACCTGCGTGCTCACTGGCGAGAGCTTGATTGGTCGGGCAGTACGGGAACCAGTAACCACCACCTCGTTCACCTTCATCACGTCTTCTGTCATGAAGAGTTTGAGGGAGCTGTCGCTTCCGATGGTTCCCCTCAGAGGGTTATAGCCCACGGATACCACCTGGTAATAACACTTGTCACTCTGAGGCACCGAGATGGTAGCCTCACCATCCATATTGGTGACGGTACGTTGTGGCGACTTCAATTTCTCATTGTCGGCATAGGTGATGACTGCACCGATGATTGGTTGCTCAGTGGCTTTGTCGAAGATACCGAACTTCACCTTTCGCTGTGCAGCGACAGGGAGGGCGAGTATCAGCAGCAAGCCGATGAGCATTACATTTCTAATTGTCTTCATTTATATTGTCATTCTATTTTTTCCAAATCCTTACACGATTTCAGCCTCGCTATGGCTTGTTTCTCTTCCCTTCATTTTTTACTTGCAAAAAGAAAGAGAGACATGTCTGGGCATATCCCTCTTTCCTTTTATATATAAGCTACAGTCTCTTATTTGATTCCGTGCTCCTTTTTATACGCAGCCAAGTCTGCCTCATACTTTGCCTTGTCGGCATCAAAAGTTGCGAGACGTGACTTGTCAATAGTCTGCTTAAAACATTCGGAACGAACGTTCATCATGTTATAGTTTACGATGAACTGAATTTCGTGTGTTTTGGCATTGTAATAGCCTTGCACGCTACTGCCTTTAGCACTTGATGCAGAACCGTCTGTATCTGTTCCCCACACAGAACCGTCTTCACCCTTAAACTTTATCCAGCCATCACCTGTATATTCTTTCTGCTCCCAAGAGTTGAGAACCATGGTCTTGACATCACACTTAAAATTGATAATCATTCCCATGTTTCCGACCGTGAAGTCAAGCAAAGAAATGGTGAATGTTTGTGCGTCAGTCTTACTCCACTCAAACTTAAACTTTGTAGGACATCCCTCTGGTAAAAGGGTTTTGTTCACTCCATTCATCGTTGCATTTGTACTAAGAACGATCTCACCATTGAGATAGTTCGTTGCCTCTTTCACAAGTTCAGAATTTGCATCAGAGTTAGTGATTTCTTCATCAGAAGAACAAGAACAAAATGCAAAAACAGCGAAAAAAAGCAAAGATAGGAAGGCGATGTTTTTCTTGAAGTTTGCTTTCATCATGTAACAAACAAAGGTCTTCCCTTATATTTTAAGGGAAAGACATAAGTTAATTTATTTTATTGTACATTCTGTTGTGAAATGAACCTCAGTATCGAAAGCAACACCTAAGAATTTTGCATCAACACTCTTAACAGTATACTCCAACTTTCCTGTTGTAGCATCATAGCTACCTTGGATAGTAGCGTAAAACTTCAAACCGCGACCGAAACTCAAGATAATGGCATCAGGGCAATCGTTCACTGTTGTACCATCAAGAACTACATCATCAGCTACTACTTTCAACTTGGCTGGCATTTTGCCAACCTTAAACTCAGACAACACCAATTTGTACGAACCATCTCCATTTGGAGTCAAGGTTGTGTTAAGAGCAGGAGAAACATCATTCTGATGTACAGGATTCTTGTCCTTGTTCATGTAAACTTTGTCCAAGCAACCATAGATAGTTGTCTGAGCTGATGCAGTACTTGCGAAAACCATCATGCTGATGAAGGCAATCGCCATTAAAAACGTTCTTTTAAACATAATTATTAAAATTTTAAATTATTACTAATAATTATTTCCATTCAACTGGATTGTATTTCGAAAATGAACTTGAATCGTCTCTTAGATGTGCAGAGTACTTATTGATAAACTCTTGTGTTCCTGCTTTGTCTAAAACATCCTGCGATATTGTAAAGAAAACCTTTCGCTTAGGATTTGAAGCAAAATCATATACCTTGTTAGCTGAACTACTATAAGAAGCTATCAAATTACTTGGGTAAGTAATATCACAATTAGGAAGTTGACAAAGAACGAATTCTCCAATAGCCTCAATGCTTTGCAAATCAATAGATTTTAGCTTTGGAAGATTTGCCAAGATTACCTGATCTGTGACTTTTTTATTATCTGCTTTTATCTTTATTTCTTCAAGATTTTCACAATCTCTGCAATCCAAGAAATTAGACATTGTTACATCAAAATCCTTTGTGTCTTGATTAAGAAATGCCGTATTTGTCAAATCCAAAGATGTTACAGACGGATTGTTGCTTATTCCTAAAGAAGAAAGAGCAGTTGCGTCGCTCAAATCTAACCCTCCAATAAAATTTGTCTTTTCTACGACCAAGCCTTTGACATTTTGTCTTGGAGATAATCTGTGACATTCAAATTGCTTAGTTTCTTCTGTACTTGTCTGAACATCAATGAACACATAAAAAGACTCATAAAAAGGATTGTTCACAAAATATTCTATTCCTTCGATAGAAGCAATTTTTTCAATATCTGCATATTGTGTGTCCCACTGCAAGAAAATATTGCGTCCTCTGTCTTCAAGACCGAGAGGTTTGCTGATGTCCAACTTTCCGTCAGAAGTGAAAACCGAACTAAAGTTCATCTTCAAATAAGCTGCAAAGTAAGTATCAGGAATCTCTCTCAAAGTATTATACTTCTCCAAAGAACCCTTATCGTTTACCATTTGCATGTCAACAGTCTTGTTCTCTGCCTCATTCTGGGTATAGAAAGGCATCAAGTCCTCTACATTATACTTGCAGGAAGCAGGGAGATAAAGTTTGGTAAACTCATGGAGGATAGTAGCTTTCACCTCATCATTCTCAACCTTGGCTGTTACCAAGCCGTCGAAGTCATAGATGTCATTGCCTTGCAAGTCAAGACCTGTAATCTGTGAAGGAAGTGAAGCGATATGGAAAACTGGACCATAGCCATTGCTGCTAAGGTTCAACTCCTTCAAATTAGGAAAAACAGAAAGTTCCTTCAAGGCAGCGGTATCAACCTTTGTGCCTGAAAGGTCGAGAGATGTGGTGCTGTTGGCTTTGTCGTCAAGGAGCATTTTGCCATTTTCATCAAACTGGTATCCCTTACCCTTGAGGATAGTCATCAACTCTGAGTTGCTTACAGCCGCATTGCTGTAAGAAGGTGCATCGTCGTCACTGCTGCAAGAAGCGAAACCGAGGCAGAGAGCCAGGGCAGCGAGACCGATGAAATTCTTAAAAATCTTCATTGTTTTTTAAACTTTTAAAATGTTTATAATTAAAATAAAATATAATCTTGAACCAGACTGCAAAGCTACATATTTCTAAAAAGGTATGCAATACCTAAAAATTATGAAATACGTCATCCTTATATGCTACGCAAAAGATACATCATTGAAACGATTACAGTGAGTTAGTTTATAAAGGAGTGTACCCATTTTGTGGTACGCTCCTCTTTATACAATATTTGCATTTCTGATGCTCAATACTATGAGCTGAGCGCACAACAAAATCTTTGGTGCGAAATTCTTGAGTTTTGAGCGTTTGGAGCTATATTGTTAATACACAGTGTGTTATGTGGTTTTTCAAGGAAATGTTATGAAATCAGACTCGCAAAAGAGCCGTTTTTTTCTGCTATAGAGCCACTTTTACACTACAATAGCGCCACTTTTATCATGCTATAGCGCCACTTTTATACTCTAATAGTGGCACTATTGCATGATAAAAGTGGCGTTATTGTTATGCTCGGCTGCTGTCAGCACAACAAAACACCGTAAAAACAGCAAACCAGAACTCTAAAAGCAATTTTTATTTTGTAACAGGTTTTTACTCTTTGTACGATATTTGCATGGTGGACAAGAAGACTTTTCTAATGACCAATCTGGGTTAAATTAGGAAAAGTTCAATATTATAAAAAAAGAAAAGAAGGAAACAGTGTCTCTGTAAGCCGGGTTCTGTTTCTCGCGCCTCATTACTAAGACGTAAGCCTTCTGCCATTTATCTACTGTGCAAGTCGCCCTGCACCTCCAGCATTCTACCCTCCATCGTCACTACGGTCGGACGGGACGCCCTCAAACGATGGTATACATGAACTTGCAGCCCCCAGATGGTACAGCCCGATGATCACCCACCGGCTGGTGGTCTCTTACACCACCTTCTCACCCTTACCACACACAAGGCGTGGCGGTTGTTTTCTTCTACCGACACCTGCCGTCGCCGACAGCTTCTACTTTCGGAAGTGGGGTTCCCTGTGCTGCCCGGACTTTCCTCTCCTACACCAATGCGTAGCAGCGGCAGAACCGAGACACTGTCTCCTTCTGAAATGCAAAGGTACGTAAAAAAATGAAGATTTGTCACATAAGAGCCTAAGAAATGACACAAAAGGGCAGAATAAATAAAAGTAAAAAACAAAACACGGATTTCTAACAGCCGTTAATATGATATTTCGGATTGTTAAAATGGGATAAAGATACATGTCAATTTGTCAGATTAACGAATTTTGCATCTAATTTTGCACACGTCAAAAACAAGAAATCGACAATAACAATAAAAAACTAAAAGATACACATTATGAAAAAGTATTCAAAGTATGCAGTCGTAGCAATGAGCGCACTCTCACTTGCCTTCTCAACAGGCACGATGCTTAAGGTGAACGCCACACCTGCCACGACATCAGCTGTTCCAGCACAACCCGTAGACCTGACATACGCCGCAGAGAAGTCGCTCCCCTCTGTGGTGCATATCCTGAGCACCAAAAACTCGAAGGTGCAGACTGTGGAGGTGGAGAGCGACCCGTTCTCTGACTTCTTCGGCGACCCGTTCGGCTTCTTCGGCAATCCTCAGGGCAACGGCGGCAAGCAGAAGCGCAGCGTTCGCACTCCGAAGCAGCAAGGCTCAGGCTCAGGCGTGATTATCTCAGCGGACGGATACATCGTCACCAACAATCACGTTGTGGCAGACGCAGACGAGCTGACCGTAACGCTGAACGACAACAAGGAATATTCGGCACGTATCATCGGTACGGACAAGACCACCGACTTGGCGCTTATCAAGATTGATGGCAAGAACTTACCTGCCATCACCATCGCCAACAGCGAGAACATAAAGGTGGGAGAATGGGTGCTGGCAGTAGGCAACCCCTTCAACCTCACAAATACCGTAACGGCTGGCATCGTCAGCGCCAAGGGTCGTTCGCTCTACAGAAACGGAGTGGAGTCGTTCATACAGACTGACGCAGCCATCAACCCGGGCAACTCAGGTGGAGCACTCGTCAACACTCGCGGCGAGCTGATCGGCATAAACGCCATGCTCTACTCACAGACCGGTTCGTTCAGCGGCTATGGTTTTGCCATTCCTACTTCCATCATGAACAAGGTGGTGGACGACCTCAAGACTTACGGAACCGTACAGCGCGCCGTTGTCGGCATCCAAGGCTCTGACGTCAAGAACTACGTGGACGGACAGAAGGAGCAGGGCAAGGACATCGACCTCGGCACCATGGAAGGCATCTACGTGGCTAAGGTAACAGAAGAGAGCGCTGCTGAAGAGGCTGGACTGAAGGAAGGCGACGTCATCATTGCAATAGACGGCAAGGAGATGAACAAGATGGCTGACATGCAGGAGTATCTTGCAAAGAAGCGTCCGGGTGACAAGGTGACAGTTACCTATCTGCGCGACAAGAAGAAGAACACGAAGAGCATCACTCTGAAGAACGAGCAGGGCAACACCCAGGTGGTAAAGAAGGCCGACCTCGACGTATTGGGCGGCAACTTCCGTTCAATCACGGACGCACAGAAGCAGCAGCTCAACATTGGCTACGGCCTTGAGGTACTGAAGGTCAACTCTGGCAAGCTGAAGAACGCCGGCATCACAAAGGGATTTATCATCCAGCGCGTCAACGACAACGCCGTAAAGACCATCGAAGACCTGCAGAACATCGTGAAGGATGCCTCAACAAGCAAGGATCCGGTGCTCTACATACAGGGCGTTTATCCTACTGGCAAGAAGGCTTACTTCGCCGTGCCACTGGAAGACTAAGGCACTGACTAACAAGTAATATCTGCATATAAAGAAGGGAGTTCATAACATTGTTATGGGCTCCCATTTTTGTTGAAACGGACATGAAGAAAGAAAGCAAAAAATCAAATAGAATGAAAAAAATTTGCGACAACCAATAGAATTAGTTAAATTTGCACACTATAAATATCTAAAAGCGACACTTAATGAGACAATTGAAAATCACAAAAGCAATAACAAACCGAGAAAACGCCTCACTCGACAAGTATCTTCAGGAGATCGGACACGAAGAACTGATTTCTGCGGAAGAAGAAGTGGAGCTTGCAAGACGAATCAAGACGGGCGACCGCAAGGCTCTTGAAAAGCTCACAAAGGCCAATCTGCGCTTTGTCGTCTCCGTCGCGAAGCAATACCAAAACCAAGGATTGTCGCTGCCCGACCTTATCAATGAAGGCAACATCGGCCTTCTTAAGGCAGCGGAGAAATTCGACGAGACAAGAGGATTCAAGTTTATCTCGTACGCGGTATGGTGGATAAGACAGAGCATTCTGCAAGCCATCGCCGAACAGGGCCGCGTGGTGCGTCTGCCGCTTAACCAGGTGGGCAGCGTGAACAGGATAAATAAGGTGCTGAGCAAGTTTGAGCAGGAAAACGAACGCAGACCGAGCGTGGACGAAATAGCCGACAAGACGGATCTTCCTCACGAGAAGATTGAGGACGTTCTGAAGGTTAACACACGTCAGGTGTCTGTGGACGCACCTATGGCTGACGGCGACGGCACAAGCATGATTGACTTTATGCAGAGCGACTCCGATTCGTCAACGGACGAGGAGCTGCTTAAGGAATCGCTGCGCGCCGAAATAGCCTCTGCCCTATCGGTTCTGAACGATCGCGAAAGAAATGTCATAGAGGCTTTCTATGGCATCAACCAGCCCGAATGCACGATGGAAGAAATCGGCAAGAAGTATGGTCTGACAAGAGAAAGAGTCCGCCAGATAAGGGAGAAAGCCATAAGACGCCTGAAGCAGAATACGCAGAACAAGATGCTGAAAGCCTATCTTGGCAAATAAGCACACAATAATAATATAAGAAACAAAACACATACGTAAGCATGAAATTAAGAAAGTACATTATAGCCATTGCGTCTATAGTATTATTCCCGACAATAGCTTCTGCCCTGAACAAGCAGCAAGCAATCTATATTTGCGGTTTCGCCACTACGTTCAACGACTCGACAGTATACATGACTGACATGCAGACGATTGAGAACGCATGGGTGGACACAAAGACGGGATTTCTCTATAGCCGCGACAACTATTCGTACCAGCTGAAGGACTACCTGAAGAAAGTGGGCGTAAGTCATCCCACATGCGTCACCATTTTCGGCAAGACCAGAAAGGAAGCTGAGAAGAAGTATATGGCGCTCAAGAAACGCTATACTACGAAGGGCAAGTACGACGTGAAATACATCACCTCAAACGACTTCAAGTATAACGTGATTGTTCCGAACGAGGACGAGCAGGTTAAGGCAAAGACCAAGAAGCAGAAGGACAGCAAATAAACGAAGTCGGAAAGAAGATGACAACAGAATACGGCTTTTGCGTAGCAGAACACGTCTTCAAGATTGGTTTTGCTGACAGCCGACAAGACAACATCCACTTATTACCGTCATTCATTCCCTTCATTAAGGAGGGAGAGAATGGCGGTTATGTTTTTTATGTCAAGGTGAGTGAAGCGCTCTGTCTCAACTTGCCGCCGCTGACCGATGTCCACAACTACCCCACTCCCAACGGAAGCTTAACCGTTGAGACGAACAAGAAGGACGCTTACAGAATAACATCGTACGACGATTCGGGTAATTGCTGCGCCATAATGCAGACAATGAATGGCTTCAAGAACGTGGAGTGTGTCCTGCAAGGCACAAGGGAGACGAGGGCGTTCGGGCTGAATAACAGCATTATGATGGCCTTCACTTTCAGAACGAGCGCAGCAGAAACCCTGCTTATCCATGCCTCGGCAGTTATACATCAGGATTATGGTTACGCGTTCATTGCACGTAGCGGAACCGGCAAGAGCACGCACACCCGACTATGGACGGAGCACATCGCAGATACGGAACTCCTGAATGATGACAATCCTATCATAAGAATCATCGACAACCAGATATTTATCTACGGAAGTCCGTGGAGCGGAAAGACACCATGCTACCGCAATATCAAGGCTAAGCTCGGAGCCATAACGCAAATCGTCAGGGACGAGCGTAATTACGCGGAAGCTCTCTCGCCGGTAAGAATGTTCTGCTTCCTACAGACAGCATGCTCCACATTAAGGATGGACAACAAGATTTACCATAACACCAACAATACCATCGCACGTCTTATTGAACTCATCCGAAACCACAGCTATGCGCTACATTGCAGACCCGACAAAGAAGCTGCCGTGGTGTGCCATAAGAAAATCTGCCGAAACGATCACTAAAAGCCAATACTTACATCATGCATGACAACATCACCATATTTCGTCTTGAAGGCAACAGCATGCGACCTTACCTTGTGGGAGGACGCGACAAAGCCATTGTGGAGCCGCCGGCAGAGAATGTCAGGAAGGGTGACGTGGTGGTGGCAAGGCTATGTTCGGGCGAAACCATAATGCACCGCGTAGTAAAGATAGAAGGTACGAATGTCACGCTTCTTGGTGACGGCAACATCAAGCCGGAACATTGCCATACGGCTGACATAATAGGTAAAGCCACTGGCTTCTTCCGCAAGGGAAACAGCAAGGCTGAGAGTTGTTCGGATAAGCGATGGAGGGTTTATTCGTTCGTATGGACACGCCTGCTCTTCATGCGACGATACTTGCTGGGAGCTATACGACTAATACAAACCATAATAATAAAGAACAAACACATGAAAACAAAAGAAGGACTGGTACTGCGAAACATCTGCGGAGAACACGTGCTGTGCGCAGAAAACGCCACAGACGAGGATTTCAACAAAATAATAAACATGAGCGAAAGCGCCGCTGAGCTTTGGGAAAGGGTGCAGGGAGCCGACGATTTCACGCTCGAAACGCTGACTAAGACGCTCTGCGAATTATACGAAATTGACGAGCAAACAGCCAATAAGGACGCTTCTGAACTGATGAGACAATGGTATGAAGCTGGACTGGTAATATAAATATATAAAAGAAAAGCGCGACGGTAAGCCTATTAAGCCTACCATCGCGCTTTTTATATGGATTTTATAATCCCTTATCAGATTATTCAATAATAAAAATCCCCTTATCAGATTATTCGATAACAACAAGAGGAGAATCCTCGAGGACGCTCTCGCCCTGCTTTACGCAGATGGCTGTTACCTTACCGTCCTTCTCAGCCTCAAGGTTGTTGGCCATCTTCATCGCCTCAAGAACGATGACGGTGTCGCCTACCTTAACCTCGTCGCCTACTGCCACCTTAATCTCTGTTACCACACCAGGCAGCGGAGCCTTGAGGGCATTGGCTGTGTTGACATTGGCAGCGCTGGCTGTCTCGCCCTCAGCCTGCTCAGCAGCTGGCTGACCGAGAACCACCTTCTTCTTTTCAGGCTCTGCCTCTTTCTCCATTTCCACCTTGAAAGCCTCGCCGTTAACGTTCAGGCTGGCAATGTTGCCCTCAACGCCTTCAATCTGGACAGTATACTCCTGTCCGTCAATAGTATATTTGAATTCTTTCATCTCCTTTTTACGGTTTTGCTGTTAAACTCAAGAACTTTGCGTTCCACATTGTGTGACGCGGCTTAATGGTTATGAAACCAGGTTCCTTGTCATGCACGTTGTTGCCTTGAAACTCGTACAGAGCCATAGCAATGGCTGCATATATATTCTTGTCCATTTTACTTTTTAGATTTTACGAGTCGAAAGTTAAATTACATCGGCATACATCCGTGCTTCTTTGCCGGAAGCGACTGGCGCTTTGTGGCAAGCTGAGCAAGTGCACGACAGATGCGGAAGCGTGTGTTGCGCGGCTCGATAACGTCGTCGATATATCCGTAAGAGGCTGCCTCGTACGGGTTGGCAAACTTCTCTGTGTATTCCTCTTCCTTCTCTGCAAGGAATGCCTTAACGTCCTCGCCTGCTTCCTTCTTTGCCTTGGCTTCCTTGCCGCAAAGGATGGCAACGGCTCCGCTGGCGCCCATAACGGCAATCTCTGAAGAAGGCCATGCGAAGTTGAGGTCGGCACGAAGCTGCTTGCAGCCCATAACGATGTGGCTACCGCCATAGCTCTTGCGCAGAGTAACGGTGATCTTGGGTACTGTAGCCTCGCCGTAAGCGTAAAGGAGCTGTGCTCCGTGCTGGATAACGGCGTTGTATTCCTGACCTGTACCGGGGAGGAATCCGGGAACATCCACCAACGAAACGATAGGAATGTTGAAAGCATCGCAGAAACGAACGAAGCGTGCTGCCTTGCGGCTGGCATTAACGTCGAGCACACCTGCGTAAGCTGCCGGCTGGTTGGCAACGATACCTACGCTGCGACCGTTGAAGCGTGCGAAACCGATGATGATGTTCTTGGCAAACTTAGGCTGAATCTCGAAGAACTCGCCGTTGTCCGTGATGGCTCCGATAACCTTATACATATCGTAAGCCTTGTTGGGATCGTCAGGAATAATCTCGTTAAGAGAGTCCTCCATACGGTTGATCGGGTCATCGCACTCCACGCTGGGAGCCTCTTCTGTGTTGTTGCTGGGGATGAATGAGAGCAAGCTCTTTATCATCTCGATGGCCTCCTCCTCTGTCTTTGCAGCGAAGTGTGTGACGCCGCTCTTTGTTGCATGAACGGAAGCGCCGCCAAGGTGCTCAGCGTCGATGTCCTCGCCGGTTACGGTCTTCACAACCTTCGGACCTGTAAGGAACATGTAAGAGGTCTGCTCCTTCATGATGATGAAGTCGGTAAGAGCCGGTGAATAAACGGCACCACCTGCACACGGACCCATAATGGCTGAAATCTGCGGGATAACACCCGAAGCAAGAATGTTGCGCTCAAAGATTTCGCCGTAGCCTGCAAGCGCACAGATGCCTTCCTGAATACGTGCACCACCCGAGTCGTTCATGCAGATAACCGGCGCACCCATTGTCATGGCCATGTCCATAACCTTGCAGATCTTCTGTGCCATTGTCTCTGACAACGAACCACCGTTAACGGTGAAGTCCTGTGCGTAAACATACACCAGTCTTCCGTCAACAGTTGCGCTACCTGCTACGACGCCGTCGCCGTAAAAGTGCTTCTTCTCCATTCCGAAGTTGGTGCAACGATGCTTCTTAAACATGTCGTACTCCTCGAACGAACCCTCATCGACGAGCATCTCTATACGCTCACGTGCTGTATACTTGCCACGTGCGTGCTGCTTCTCGATGGCCTTCTCGCCACCGCCAAGACGGGCCTGCTCACGCTTTGCGACCAATTCCTTGATTTTCTCTACTTGTTTGCTCATTTTTATGATTGTCTAATAATATTCTGAATGATAAAGATAAGCCGTGACTGACTTCTCGTTTTACGTCATCATTGCTCTTGTCCTTATTAAGGTGCAAATGTACGAAAAAAAACGAAAAACACGACAATGGTTTAGCAAAAATATCACTTCATCGAAGAATCGACGAATGACAAAGGCAGCAAATCCTTTGCTGACATAACGCTATAGACGCCTTTCCTTCCATAAAGGAGGATGCGGATGGGTTGCTTGTAGCGGTCTTCCACGCCGAGAATAACCTGACGGCAAGCGCCACAAGGACTGACGGGGTCGTCCAGCAGTCCGTTATCGTTTCGGGCTGCAATGGCTAACGTCTGGACGCTCTGGTCGGGATGGTTGGCTTGGGCAGCAAAGAGGGCTGTTCGCTCTGCACACAGTCCTGACGGGAAAGCTGCGTTCTCCTGATTGGCACCGATGACTATGCTACCGTCAGCAAGGCGTACTGCCGCTCCAACATAGAAGTGGCTGTATTCTGCGTAAGCGTTGTACGTGGCTTGTACGGCTCTCTCCACAAGTTCGCGGTCGTCAGCCGACAGTTCGTCCAGCTGATAATGCTTTATCGTTATGTTAAGTTTTATCTCGTTCATATTCAGGTGTATAATTTAAAAGGTTTATTCTTCGTCATCTCCGCCCACATACTCGTAAGCTCCCACATCGGGCTTCTCGTCTCTGCTGCGTCCGTCTCGGTCTGTCTTTGTGGCAGATTCAGGATTGGCCTTGTCTATGGCAGCCGACTCCTTGCGCAGGTGGAAGTCGTAATCCTGCTGGTCGCCGTCTATCTTCACGAAGTGCTTCTGACCGTAGCTAATGGTGTCCTTCACGTCTTCAAACACTACGTTCGTGAAATGCTTCTTCTGCTCTTCGTCTTCTGCCTCCGGCGTTCGCATCACGCAGTCATAGAACATATAGTTGAAGGCGTTCTCGTTGTCCTCGCCTCCATGCACACCGGTCATCTCGTCGTCCGAATATCCAGTCACCAGGCTGTTGCGACATTCCAAAGCCAGCAACGGATTGTCCGTAGCCGAGAAATACAGGGCTGTGCCTCGTGAAGCGTCGAAGGGATAGAACTGTGCCAAGGTGGAATTCCTCACGCTCACCTCTCCTCCGTCCACAGCCAAGCAATGCTTGAGCGCATTCGTAAGCTGACAGTTCACGATGCTTGCCTTCGCATTCACAAGGCGCACGCAGTCGCCCTGACAGTTATGCACGGTTGAGTTTGCCAGCGTCAGCTTGTTACGGCTAACGTCCGAGGAGTCTGCCACAATGCCGTTAAAGGCTCCGTGCAGGTCGGTGTACGTCATCTCATTGTCGTATGAGGTTTCCTCGAAGCGGATGCCTTGCCATTGTCCGCTCACACGGTCGTAAGGCAGATAGTCGAACATTCGGTCCAGTCTGTCGCCTCTGAGCACCACGTTAGCCTCCTCCGTGCCCTTGCTGAGCAAGCGTCCCTTTACGGTCATTCCTGCGTTGCCATGAAAATAGAGGGTGGTTCCGGCTGCCAATGTCAGCGTAGCGCCCTCCTCCACCGTCAGCCCGCCATAGACCACCATCGGCTTCCCTGAATATGCCAACGTCGAGTCCTTGCCGATGGTTACGTCCTTCAGCAGCGTAGCGTCCCACGAGAAGGCGTTGAGCACCACTTTCTGCTGTCGTCCGCTCTCAAGCGTAAACACCAGATTGTCGTTCAATTCTTTCGGTTTGTCCGTAAAGGTAACGTTGGATGTAAGCTCCACAAACACGCGAATGCTGTCCTTGTCTCTTACTTCTATGTCGTTGGCCTTGTAGCCTTGCTCCGGGCTAAGATAAACGCCGTCAACATTCACACGGTAGCCCGACTGGTTGCCGCCCTCCAAGCGTACGTTCGTGCAGCGTAGGCCCTTTCCCGACCTGTTGTGCACCCAGAACGACCTTGTTGAAGACGGCACGGTGGAGAATATGGTGTCAAATCTGACCGTATCTACAGAAAAAGACAAGAGATTGCTTGGAGAGTCAGTAAAGCTGTCCCCATCGTCACAAGCACAAAACCCAAGAAGGCTAAGCGCAAATAATATGTTCAAATACAGTATTTTCATTTATATAATAACGTGAAGTACGCTTACATATTGCATCTTTGAACAGAAAAGAAACTTAAAGACACAAAAAAAGCGCTGACCGTAAAGTCAACGCTCTTTT
>ULVP01098570.1_pt1 | contig 66804 bp, 75 predicted proteins | sample 1959551 | NCBI WGS metagenome assembly ULVP01 (sample SAMEA4835789, study PRJEB28245) | human gut metagenome | biome: gut microbiome; material: fecal sample | place: Denmark | collected 2008 | reverse complement strand
ATCAAGCAAAGGAAGAAGGCTATTATGAACTCTTCCTGCTGGAGCTCGGCACGGGGATGCGGCGCGGCGAGATATTGGCACTCAAATGGAGTGACCTGAACTTCAAAACAGGAGAGCTTCGCATTGAACGACAGGTATATATAATTAAGGCAGAGGTGATTATATCGGCGCCGAAAACAAAAGCCTCAATGCGCACTGTTATTCTGCCGCCGTCACTCCTCGAAACTCTCGCAGTGTATAAAGAAACGGTGGATTCGGAATGGACGTTCCCGTCACCGACGGATAACGGCAGACCGAGAAATCCGTCATCGGTTAGAAAACGGTTACAACTGATCTTGGAACGGGCGGGCTGTAAAAAGGTGCGCTTTCACGATCTGCGGCACACCTTTGCGACCATGGCGCTGGAGCACGGTATGGATGTGAAAACTCTTTCGGCAACTATAGGTCATGTGTCATCAGCAACCACGCTGGATATTTACAGCCATATCACCGATACTATGCAAAGGCAGGCGGCGGTGCATATAGACCGCAAAATCGGCGGCACAGACGCCCAAATGCCGACGGCTCAGCCGTCGGCAAGGAAAGATACCGCCCCAATCGAATTCACGCCGTACAAGCCGAAAATACGCAAACCCGGGACGGGCTGTGTCACGATGATAAACGACCACCTGTATGAGGGACGGTACACTCCGACCAACGCCTACGGCAAGCGGGAAAGCCACAATATCTACGCGAAAACGCGCGAGGAATGCGAAGAAAAGCTCGCGGAAATGATTGCAGAGGTTAAGGCGCAAATCAAGGCAAAAAAAGAGAAAATGACAGGGTGACCGAAAAAGTCACCCTGTCAAAATTTGAGATGCAGTAGACAAAGAAAAAATCATTTGCCTTTTGAGGTAGATGATCTTTGCGCATTTTCATTAAGAGATTGTAATCCGAATGTAGTATGATCTATACCACGCTGTGAAGATTGCGTACCTTTATCATTGTTAATTGTCAATGACGGTAAACTGCCCTGTTTTATTGTTTGAATTATCTTTTCTGCTTCTTCAGACATTATATCACTCCTTTAAATATTTGTCTTTAAAATTATATAAACAAGATAGAGGAAAAGCGTAACAAACATTAGACCCCAACTTTTTCTATACCACTTTACTCTCATATCATTTTGCTCTTTATTATGAGTAGTTGATATGCAGTAGAGTTTAATTATATAAATCGATAAATATATTCGCTCATTTTTTAAAAAAGCTTCGTCATATAAATCTTGTATTTTGAGAGTTTTATATTCTTTGGTTAAAATCACTCGCGTCATTAAAAATACAGATAATAATCCCAAAATTAGTGCAGCAGTATATGTAATAAAAAGCGTTGCTGGTAGTAACCATTGTAAAAATGTACATGTGGGCAGTCGAAAAACAGCTTTATAATCGTTTAACTGAATAAGTGCGAGAAAAAAAGCTGATATAATTGGTAAAGAAATATTTGTTTTAGAGTCAATTATACTCGTACGATTGTGCTCGTTTTCATACTCTGATTTGGAGATTTTTAATAACAGATCTACTGATTCATCTTTAAAACTGCAAGAGGCATCGTTTGCAGGTTCTTTACTTTCTATATCCATATTTGATCGACCTTTCTCTTAACATATCAAAGCCGCAAGGGATTACCTTGCGGCTTTGATTTTGCGGTCAAGACGCCTTTTTGGTCGGAGTGAAGGGACTCGAACCCCCGGCATCCTGCTCCCAAAGCAGGCGCGCTACCAACTGCGCTACACCCCGTTATATTTGATTTTTTTACTTTGTTATTTTTGCGAAACACAGCATAACAATCCGCTGCGCTTCCCTCAAAACATAGTCGCACTGCTCGCTTGGAGCGCGTCGCATTGCTCGTTGTTTTTTCACCTCAGAGCTTCGCCTGAATCGTCCGCAGGACGCGGCGAACCTCTTCGCCCAACTGCGCTACACCCCGATATATTTGATTTTTTACTTTGTCAGCCTTGTGAATTTCGATATAACAGTCCGCTGTTCGCACGAAAATGTATTGAATTCCGGCTGAATGCTTAGATATTATACATTTTTAACCCCTGTTTGTCAATGACGACTATTGCTATTTTGTTTTAACGGTTGTATTATAAATTCGGTGAATGAAATGAACAAAGAACTTACGCGCGAAATGATCAAATATTTAAACGGAGACGTAAAACGCATTAACCATATGCTTAAGGTGCGTGCTTTTTCCGAACTGATTGCCGACGGAGAAAAAACAGACGGAAAAATAAAGGATATTTTACTTTCTGCTGCCGCGGTGCACGATATCGGAATACATATCTGTGAGAAAAAATACGGCAGTACGGCAGGCACTTATCAGGAAAAGGAGGGACCGAGTGAAGCTCGTAAGCTTATGACCTCTCTCGGCTTTTCTAAGGACGATATTGAGCGTGTGTGTTATCTTGTGGCGCATCACCACACATATACCGATGATATGTCACCGGATTACAGAATTTTGATTGAAGCGGATTTTATCGTAAATGCATTTGAGGATTCGCTCGACAAAAAAGCCGTAAGTGCGGCAAGAAAAAATATTTTCAAAACGGAAACAGGCAAAAAGCTGTTGGATGAAATGTATTTGGAGAAGCATTGTGAAGAATAATATCGGATTTATTTGCCCTGTGTGCAAAAAACCACTTGTAAAAAACGAAAAAAGTTATATTTGCGAAAACGGACATAATTTTGATATTGCAAAGAGCGGTTATGTCAATTTGCTGACGGGCAGCAGTCGAAAAAATCACGGTGATAATCGCCTTATGACGGATTCGCGCAGAGAATTTTTGTCCAAAGGATATTATGAGCCGCTGAGACGTGCTCTGTGCGATACAGTACAGAAGTATGCCGCCCAAAAGGGAAATGTGCTTGACTGCGGCTGCGGCGAGGGGTATTACACAAAGGCTGTTGCCGATGTGTTGCCGCATTCTTCGGTTTTCGGTACGGATATTTCCAAGGACGAGCTGACCGTTGCCGCAAAACGCGCCAAAAATGTCGATTTTGCGGTGGCGAGTTCTTTTTCTCTTCCATTTGCGGATTCGAGCATCGATATTTTACTCGAAATTTTTTCGCCGTACTGCGGTGCCGAATTTAAAAGAGTATTGAAAAAAGATGCTGTTTTTATAATGGTGATACCACTTGAAAATCATCTGTGGGAGTTAAAGTGCGCCGCATATGACACACCTTATAAAAATGAGGTTTCGGACACATACCTTGACGGCTTTGATTTTACAGACAGAATCGACGTAAAATACAAATTCGATTTAAATTCAGGCGAGGATATATCTTCTCTTTTTAAAATGACTCCTTACTATTACAAAACCGGAGTTAAAGAACAAAAGAGGGTAGAGGAGCTGGAAAAGCTTTCGGTTAGTGCCGAATTTGGTATACTTGTCTACCGCAAAATATGATGTTGCAGTTTTTTGAAATATAAAGTATAATAATGCTTGTAATAAAAACAGGGGTGTGAATGTCTTGGAAAAAAACAAGGTTAAAGTAACTATTGCCGGAGTTGACTATGCTCTCACGACTGAGGAGACTCCCGAATATACTACTATGCTCGCTGCCGAAATCGACGAAAAGATGAAAGAGCTTCGCGCTGCAAATCCGTTTATTTCAACGAATCAGGCGGCTGTTTTGATAGCGCTTGATTATGCCAACAGTGCTAAAAAGGCAGAGCAGAGCGCCGATAATCTCCGTGCCCAGATAAAGGATTATCTTGAGGATGCGTCTCAGTCGAAGTCCGAAAGAGACTTCTATAAGCGCGAGATAGACCGCCTTAAAACAGAGCAAAAAGCCGGAGCGGCGCAGATAAATCTGTTCTCTTCCGAAAAAGAGCCGGATTCCGCTAAATGATAAAGCCCGAGATATTGGCTCCCGCAGGCAGCTTTGAAGCATTAACTGCCGCGGTAAGAAGCGGAGCGGACGCCGTGTATTTCGGCACCGGCAACTTTAACGCGCGCAGAAACGCCTCGAATTTTTCGGGGGACGATTTGCAGCGCGCGGTGGATTTTTGCCACGAAAGAAATGTTAAAGTTCATATAACCTTAAATACTCTTGTTAAAGACAGTGAAATGTCGGAGCTTAAGGAAAGCGTCAGGCGTATCTGCAAAAGCGGTGCAGATGCGCTTATTTTGCAGGACATCGGCGTTTTGCGCGTCGTAAAGGATATTTGTCCCGATATAGAGCTGCACGCCTCCACCCAAATGTCGGTGGGAACGTTGGACGGCATACGTACTCTTGCCGATTTAGGATTCTCAAGAGCTGTTTTGCCTCGTGAATTATCAAAAGACGAGATTAAATATCTGTGCGAAAACTCGCCGATTGAGCTTGAAATGTTCGTCCACGGGGCGCTTTGTATGTGCGTTTCCGGGCAATGTCTCTTGAGTGCGTTTTTAGGATCGCGAAGCGGCAACCGCGGTCTGTGCGCTCAGCCTTGCCGACTTCCTTTTACGGCGGAAAACGGAACTGGACATGATTTGAGCTTAAAGGATTTGTCGCTTATCGAGTACGCACCGATACTGTCAAAAACGGGAATATCGTCATTTAAGATAGAAGGCAGAATGAAACGTCCCGAGTATGTCGCAGCCGCAGTTACAGCTCTGAAAAATTCGCTGTCGGGGGAGTATTCAAGCGAGAATGCCGAAGATCTTTGCTCCCTGTTTTCACGCTCCGGATTTACAAAGGGATATTACGAAAATGCTCTGGGCAGAAATATGTTCGGTTTCCGCGAAAAGGAAAATGTAACCTCTGCTACTGCCTCGCTTCTCAAAAAATATGAGCGTATTTACGAAAAAGAGCGTGCGGTTTACAGGGTGCATTTTGTTCTCTCTGTGAAATCCGATAAGAAAATCAGCCTTACGGCTTCCACAAATGATTTAAGCGTTACTGTTTTATCCGAAAGTTTGCCGCAAAAAGCCGTAAACAGACCTTTTACCAAAGAAGAGGCTCTTTTGAGACTTAAAAAATGCGGCGGAACCGTATTTTCATTCGGCGATGCCGACATCTGTGTAGACGACGGCTTGAGTGTGTCGGCAGCCGAAATGAATGCGCTCCGCAGGGAGGCTCTGCTTCGCCTTGCCGACAGGCTTAAAGAACGAGCACCGTACCGCATAAACAAAGCTAATATTATTTTTCAAAATCGCAAGCCGGATAAAAAGCCGCAGACGTATATTTCGTTCCGCGATACATCCGCCATTCCCCAAAATGTGGAATGTGATAAGCTTTTTATTCCGCTGTCTTCAAGGCCGGGGCTTTTTGAAAAGTATTCCGCAGGTGCAGTTTTGCCGAGGGGTATATTCGGTAATTTTGACGAGATTGTCAAGAGGCTTATAAAAAGCGGCGCAAGGTATGCCCTTTGCAATACGCTCGATTCGGTTGCGGCGGCAAAAAAGGCGGGTGTTCAGATAATAGGCGGACCGTTTTTAAATATTTTTAACTCGGTTTCTCTGTCCGAAATTCAAAAGCTCGGAGCGGCGGAGTGCGTGCTCTCATATGAAATGACTTTGAAACAGCTGACTGCGCTTGAGGGAGAATGTCGGCGCGGTGTTTGCGTCTACGGCAGAGTACCGCTTATGCTCACAAGAAATTGTCCGGTAAAAAACGGGAAAAGCTGTCGCGAGTGCGGCGGAAAATCCTTTTTACGCGACAGAAAGGGCATTGAATTTCCGGTTCGCTGTACAAATGGATTTTCCGAACTGTTCAATTCAAGACCCATATATATGGCAGACAGAATGAGCGAAGTCAAAAACGCGGATTTTGTGCTTTTGGAGTTTACAACCGAGGATAAAGAACAGATAAGCTCGGTGCTCAAGGCGTATCAAAACGGTTCTTCGCCCGAAATTGAATTTACACGCGGACTTTTGTACCGCGGCGTGGAATAAACGCAAAGAATTTTTTATGTGTAAAAATTAAAACGGAGCTGTAAAACCATACGTCTTGGCTGAGTGCTTATAAGGCAGTATTGCTTCAAAATAACATCTTTTTGCATAACCCCTCAGATAAGCCCAAACTTATCTGAGGGGTGCATTTTCTTGTATCAAAAATATATCATTTTGAAGTGTTTCGCAGTTTCATAGCTATAAAAATTTTTTATGCCGAAGTCAAGAAATGAAGCAAGGCTGTCGCCTTGCGAGGCTTTTTGACAAAAGCATAAGAGATTTTTATGCGAGAAACCAATACTTCCTTATGAACGCTCAGCCTTACAGCCCCGTTTATTTTATGCTTTTTTACTTGTACTTTTCGCACAGATACTCCATAGCTTTTTTGTATCCGTCAAATCCGAGCCCTATAAAGTGCGCCTCGCACGCCATACCGGCGTATGAAATATGTCTGAATTTCTCGCGTTCGTTAACGTCCGAAATGTGTACCTCGCAAGCCGGTATGGAAACGGCTTTCAGCGCGTCGAGTATTGCAACGCTTGTGTGTGTATATGCCGCCGGATTTATGACTATACCGTCGAATTTACCTAATGCGTCCTGTATTTTGTCTACTATATCGCCCTCGTGGTTCGATTGATAGCATTCAACCTCGGCGTGAAGCTCTGCGCCCCAGACGTTTATCTGATTTATGAGGGCCTCGTAATTTCTGTCGCCGTAAATCGCAGGCTCTCTTATGCCGAGCATATTGATGTTAGGACCGTTAATTACAAGTATTTTCATTTTGCAGCTCCTTTAAAACATTGTTCGCAACATTTTCTATCGTGTCATTTCCGTCCGCCTCAATATCACAGAATTTTCTGTAAAGCGGAAGTCTTTTTTTGAGCATCTCGTTAAGGTCGTTGCTCTGCGACAGCGGCCTGCCGTCTGTCGGCAGATAAGAGGTGCTGCGGTTTAAAAAGATTATTGTCCCGTTTTGTTTCAGAGCGTCGAAGTTATCATCGTTTACAACGACTCCGCCGCCTGTTGAAATTACCTTGCCGCTGAGCTTGCCCGCCGCAAGCACCGCCTCGTGCTCATATTTTCTGAAGAGCTTTTCACCGCCGTTTGCAAATATGTCGGGAATGGGTTTGCCGACGTTCTTTACTATCATTTCATCCGTGTCTATAAAGTCGCGGTTCAAGACCTCGGCGATTCTTTTTCCGACGGTCGTTTTGCCGGAACCGGGCATACCTATTAAAATAATATTCTTCATCTCAAGTGAGAGCTTATGATATATATCGTCATTTTTACTGTCGGGTATTTTTGTATTCAAAAACAACTCGGCAGCTCTTTTGGCCTGAGCAACAAGCATTGAAAGACCGCTCAGCGCTTTGATATTTTGCTTTTCGGCGTCAAGTATCAGCTTGGTCTTTTGCGGATTATACACTATATCCAGAACACCGGAAAGATTTTTAAATCCGTCAAGCGATAAAGCCGATTTCAGATTGTTCGGATACATTCCCACGGGCGTTGTGTTTACGATTATGTCCGCGTCAAAATGTCTGTCGATATTTTCGTAATTGTTTTCTCCCGAGCGTGAAATATTGACAATTTCGCGCGCTTTTTTATCCTTCAGCACCGCTATCACCGTTAAAGATGCGCCGCCGGAACCCAAAACGAGACATTTTTTGTTTTCTGCCGATATTCCGGAAACATCAATTAAATATGAAAACCCGTCGTAATCCGTGTTATATCCCGTGAGCGTGCCGTCCTTTTCGGCAACTATTGTGTTTACGCTTCCTATTTTCTCGGCGGAGGGCGAAAGACGATCGAGATAGGGGATGACGGCTTTTTTATACGGAATTGTAACATTTATGCCATCCCAATTTCTGTTTTTAAAAAAGTCGTCAAGCTCATTCTTTTGCTTCTCAAACAATCTGTATTCATAATCGCCGAGCAGAGCATGTATCTGCGGCGAAAAGCTGTGACCTAATTTTTCACCCAAAAGTCCGTACATATAAGTCTCCGTTTCAATCAGTATTTAATAAGAAGCGACAGAGTACCCGCCACTATCAGCACAAGTCCCAAAAAAGCCTTTTTTGACAGCTTTTCTTTTAATATTATGTATGAAAAGGCTACGGTTACAACGATGCTCAATTTGTCTATCGGTGCAATGATGCTTGCGGGGCCGTTTTTCAGGGCTCCGTAATAGCAAAGCCATGAGCCGCCTGTGGTGAACCCCGAAAGAACCAAAAACAGCCAGCTCTTTTTATCAATGCCCCTAATTTCGCTCTGCTTCTTTTCCGCAAAGACCAAAATCCACGCCATCAGAAGAACAACCACGGTTCTTATCGCCGTGCCGAGATTTGATTCAACGTCCTCTATGCCGATTTTTCCGAAAATCGATGTTAAGGCCGCAAAAACAGCGGAGAACATGGCATATACAAGCGAAGCTCCACTCCTTTTGTCGGCGGAGGAATTATCTGTTTTTTTCTTTTCTATCATAAGAAATGTTCCTGTGCCGATAAGAACCATACCTATTATTTTAACTGCGGTCAGCTTTTCTCCGAGAAAAATCAGGGCAAGTATCATTGTAAGTACCGTACTTGACTTATCAATCGGAGTTACCTTGTTTACGTCGCCGAGACGCAAAGCCTTAAAATAGCAAAGCCAAGAAGCCCCGGTGGACAGTCCAGATAAAATCAAAAATATAAACGTTTTGACGCTTATATCCTTTATTTCGGATGCTGATCCGACAATAAAAACCATCAGCCACGAAAACAACAGTACAACTATTGTGCGCAGAGCCGTGGCAAGATTTGAGTTGACGTTCCGTAAGCCGATTTTAGCAAGAATTGCCGTTATTCCGGCAAATCCGGCAGATAAAAATGCTAAAACGAGCCACATAAAAACACCTCTTATAAGCAGCTGTATAATTATTTGCCTGATTTTTCATTGTAAAAAAATCGCAGCGTTACGGTTTCGGTGTCATCAACGCTTGTTGCATCGGTTTTATAAGCCTTGTAACTTACAAGACAGCCGCCGTCAGTCCATACAACGTCTATATCTCCGTTCTCGTCTGCCATATCAACGACTTTTTTTCCGTTTCCGCGAGCGGACATAAGAAAAGGGGAGTATCGTCTGTAAACGGTCATATTCCATTCGCCCGAGCCCGGTTCGCTGTCTATTATAATAGTATGGCGCTTGTCATCCGATGTGGCTTTTTTTACGGTATCGGTGTATAATATTCCGTCAATTGTAATACCGGCAAGGCAAAGCATTATGCAAATTATTATCGAAAGCACTCTTAAAAAAATCCGTGTTCCTTTGCTTTTAAAACGGCCTCGGTGATTTTTAACAACAAGAAAGCATAAGACCGTGAAGCTGACGGCACATACTATAATAAGTATACCAATATAAGAAATAAGCCGCTTAGAGCCTATAAAAAGCGATGCGGAAAAGACCTCAAGAAGCAGGTCCGAGAGCATAAGCAAAAACGACGCCGTTCCGATTCCGAAAAATACTTTTTCCTCCGTTCGCATAAGTGCCTCCTTTGATTTTTATATACATTATATAGTTGTCTGTCTTTGCCGTCAACACAAAATCGGCGGAAACACCGCATCAAATCGTTTTTTTAAAACATTGACGCCGCAAAGTGTGGAATTATTAAAAAAACACCAAAATTACGGAAAAATATTCTCTTTTTATAGTTGACAACCGCAAAAACATATAGTAAAATGTCATTAAATAATGAGTGACAACTCAAATAATTGAAATAAGAGGGATTTAATTATGAAAAAGTTCTTAGCAGTGTTGCTTTCCTTAGTGATGGCATTTTCATTCTGCCTCCCGGCTTTTGCTGAAGACACTACTGCAAGCGGCGGCGGAATCGGCGACATACTCGGCGGTATTACTCTTCCCGATGTTGATTTAGGCGGAGCTGCCGATACCATTAAGCAGCTTGTCGGCATCATTATCAACAGCAAAGGCAAGATGGATGAGGCTGTTATCGCAGAGATCATTACTCTTCTCGGCAAATTGGCCGGCAATGAAAAGATTGATCCTGATACGGTTCTTAAAATACTTAACGCTCTTACCAAGGGCGGCAATTCCGGCGGAAACACTCCGAACCCCGATGCTCCGGCAGGCGGTTCCGTAAGAAGTGCTCTTGACGCACTTACCGATGACCAGAGAGATTATATCAGCGGAATTATTGATGTATATCTTACAACCGACTTTGATAACAATGACTATAACGATAAAGACGGCAATCCTGCTTACAACCCGGCAAAGGTTACGGCTCTTATCAATGCTATGAGCAGAATGGATTATGCCGATATCCAGAAGGTTCTTGATGAACTTCATTCTTCCAAGAATGCCAAGGGCGAAGACATCACACCCGCTTTGACAGATGAGGCTTATGGGGTTCTTACAGCCGAGGTTGTTCGTCAGGAAGAGGTTTCCAAGAACAATGCAGCAACTGCAGGCCCGACAGAGGCTACCACAAGTGCTATCGACGGTGTTAAGGGCTTCATCGGTAAAGCTTTTGAGACAATTAAGGGTCTCTTCGGCGGCGGAAACAAAGGCGGAGATTCACCCACAACAACCAAGAAGTCAACAACTTCTAAGGGCGGCTCTTCAACCACAAAAGGTAAGATTCCGCAGACCGGTGACGTTGCTCTCTTCTCGGTAGCAGGCGTAGCTGTGGCAGCGGGTATTGCTCTTGTTCTCACAAAGAAGAAAAAAGAGGATAAATAATTAACCCTGTAATTATTACAAGCGGCTTTGTAAAGGCAAAGCCGCTTGATTTTTTTTGCCTGATGTATTAAAATATAAATGTCTCAAGATTTAAAAGCAATATGAAAGGAACTGCACATTTTGTGCTTTTGCTTAATTTATGATACTGACGATCGATATCGGTAATACTAATATTACCTTCGGAGTGTTTGACGGCGATAAGCTGAGCTTTGTTTCGCGACTTGCTACCGAGCGTAACAGAACTGACGATCAGTTTGCCGTTGAATTTCTTGCCGTGTTTAAAATGCATGATTTGGAGCCGGCTGAAATTACCGGAGCTGTTTTAAGCTCTGTTGTTCCTGAGCTTACCGGGAAAATTAAAACAGCGGTTAATAAGGTGTGCGGCATTGAGTCTGTTATAATAGCCCCCGGCGTAAAAACAGGGCTTAATATTTTAATAGATAATCCGGCAGAGCTCGGTGCCGACCTTGTAGCAGGTGCGGTAGGAGCTATGGCGAGATATGAAATGCCCGCATTTGTCATTGACCTCGGCACAGCCACAAAAATATATGCAGCTGATGAGCATGGCGGCTATCACGGCGGCACAATAGCACCGGGTGTTGAAATCTCTATGAAAGCACTTTCGGGGCAGGCTTCTCTCTTACCGTCATTTTCACTTGCTTCTCCGCCGCATGCCTGTGCCACAAATACGATAGAATGTTTGCAGTCGGGCATCATTTTCGGCACCGCAGATATGATTGACGGTATGCTTGACCGTTTTGCAAAACAGCTCGGTGAGCCGAAAACCATTGTTGCAACAGGTGGGCTTTCCTCCTATGTAATAGGATATTGCCGTCACAGTATAATTCATGATGACAATCTTCTTTTATACGGGCTTAAAGCCATTTACGATAAAAACAGTAATTAACCGTAATTAAAAATTAAATATCGTATCCAGTTTTTACATAGTTTATTATTTTGCGTTGCATCCGCTCTGCGGAGCAGCAGCAAGGAGGATTATATATGTCAAAAACCACAAACAAGGCAAGGATGCAAAAAACCGTTCGCTTAGTCGAGCTGGCTCTCCTTACCGCAATCATCGCCGTTATGACCTTCACGCCGATAGGCTATTTGAAGCTCGGGCCGCTTGAACTGACACTTATTATGGTACCTGTTATCATAGGCGCAGTTACTTTAGGGCCTGCCGCAGGAGCTTTTTTGGGGCTCGTTTTCGGTGCATCGAGCTTTATTCAATGCTTTTCTCTGAGCGCATTCGGCGCGATACTTATTTCTATAAGCGTATTTAAAACGCTTGTTGTTTGCGTAGTTCCTCGCGTGCTTGCAGGTTGGCTCACAGGTCTCATTTTTAACGCCGTGACAAAAAAGACAAAAAAAGACGGTGCCAATTACCTTGTCGCGAGTATCTGCGGCTCGGCTTTTAATACTATCTTTTTCCTTGGATTTTTAGCTTTGTTGTTTATAAATACAACCTTTACGCCCGAGCAGTCAGCCGCTCTCGGCGGAGCTGAAAATATTCTCACCACCGTTATAGGTATAGCGGCGGGAATCAACGCTCCCATTGAGCTTGTTGTGTGCGCCGTTCTCGGTTCTGCGATAGGTAAAGGCCTGTCTGTCGGACTCAAAAAAATCTAAGCAAAAATAAAGCGCTTTTAAGGATAACCCTTGAAGGCGCTTTTTCTCTCTCATAGATTATATTCTTGCTACACCGGATTTTACGGCTGCGTCATAAACCGCTTTCGCAACGGTTTTCCCTATTCTGTCATCAAATGCTTTCGGTAAAATGTACTCGGCGGAAAGCTCATCATCAGAGACAAGCGAAGCTATCGCTCTTGCTGCGGCTACCTTCATTTCCTCGTTTATTTCGGAAGCTCGACAGTCAAGTGCTCCGCGGAAGATTCCGGGGAACGCAAGCACATTGTTGATTTGGTTGGGATAATCGCTTCTGCCAGTGCCGACAACGGCGGCACCTGCGGCCTTTGCCTTATCGGGCAGTATTTCCGGAACAGGATTTGCCATGGGAAGTACGATGGGATTTTCAGCCATGGAGGCAACCATTTCTTCTGTTACGATTCCGGGAGCCGAAACGCCTATGAATATGTCTGCGCCCTTAAATGCGTCGGCAAGTGAACCGCTCTTGTGCTCCTTGTTTGTGATTTTCGCGATTTCCCTCTGTGCGGGATTCAGCTTTTCATCGCCGTCACAAATAATGCCGCGACTGTTGCACATAATTACGTTTTTAATTCCCTGACTTATGAGCAGCTTTGCAATGGCTATGCCTGCCGCGCCCGCACCGGAAAAGACGGCCGTACAGTCCTTGAGCTCTTTTTTAACGACTCTAAGCGCGTTTATTATTGCTGCGGCAACAACTACCGCTGTGCCGTGCTGATCGTCATGAAAAATCGGAATATCCGTTTTTTCCTTGAGTTTGCGTTCTATTTCAAAGCATCTCGGAGCAGCAATGTCTTCAAGATTTATTCCGCCGAAGCTGCCTGCGAGGAGAGAAATGCAGTTTACAATCTCGTCAACATCCTTTGAACGCACACAGAGCGGTATGGCGTCAACGTCTCCGAATTCCTTAAAGAGAACGCATTTGCCCTCCATTACGGGCATACCGGCTTCGGGTCCTATGTCTCCGAGTCCGAGAACCGCCGTTCCGTCCGTTACAACGGCTACGGTATTCCAACGTCTTGTGAGCTCATAAGACTTGCTTATGTCCTTTTGTATTTCAAGGCACGGCTGTGCTACACCGGGTGTGTAGGCGAGCGATAGCGCGTCCTTACTGTCTGCTTTGGCGCGTGTTTTGATTTCTATTTTTCCGTGCCATTCATAATGTTTTTTGAGAGATTCCTTAGCGTAATCCATTTTTTTCAGGCCTTTCCGGCTACAGCTTTAATTAAGGCGGATGTCTTATGTAGCCTGATAAGACATTCGCGGCAGAATTATTCTGACTTTTTACGGCAAGTTAATACAACGGTGGCGATGCATATAAAAGCACCGGCAAGAACGCAGATGAAATAGGCGGTAAAGAATTCCCTGTTAAAGAAGAATCCTAAAAGTGCCGTAAATATTGCAACAAAAATCAAATATATGCCGAATATTCTGCACAGCTTTTTTGTATCGAAATTATTCCTCAGCTCATTGTCGGGCGAGGCGCTTCCGACGACAAAATTCTCCGCTTTGCCGCTCACCATCGGAATTCCAAGTCCCAAAAAGAGCAAACCTATTGCTATTGAAATTACCTTCATTACCCATCAACCTCTACTTTTGTATACGCATTAAAAATATATTTTAACATTTTTGCTTTTTGTTGTAAATGTGCAATCTAAATAAAAACCATGGAATTTGGGCTGAGTATATTCATCTTGCAGCACAGTAGTGGCATTTTATCTCGGATTCTAATATTTTAAGCAAGCGAAAGCCCGGCACAAAGCATCGGCCGAAAAAACGATTGTAAAATCGTACAAAAACCGCCGCGTCGAACCGCTTAATTTGTTTATGGCTATAAATGTTAAAATAATAACAATTTACCATTGACAAACATTTAACAATAAGCTATGATTTTATCAGTAAGTAATTACTGATAGTGAGGTCAAAGATATGCGAGAGCAGGCTTTGCCTGTCCGTGAAATATCAAGGCAGGCACTTTATAGATTACCTTTTTATTTGTCATATCTCAAAAAGGCGGAGGCTGACGGGGTATTGTATATATCCGCGCCGAAGGTGGCGGCAGACCTTGACCTTAATGAGGTTCAAGTAAGAAAGGACATTGCAAAGGTAAGCTCCTGTGCGGGGAAGCCTAAAATCGGGTATGAGACCGCGAAGCTTATAAAGGATTTGGAAAGATTCCTCGGCTACGACAACACAACCGATGCCGTTGTAGTAGGAGTCGGAAGTCTCGGCAGCTCGCTTTTACATTACGACGGATTTTCCGAATGCGGGTTTCGTATAGTTGCGGGATTTGACGCGGTAAACTTTGACGAAGAGCCGTTCAAAAAGGAAAAGCCCGTCTTTCCCATGCGAAAGCTCGGCGAGCTTTGCGAAAGACTCAAGGTGCATATGGCGGTTATAGCTGTGCCGGCGGACAGTGCTCAGGATGTTTGCGACGAGCTTGTCAAAAGCGGAATACTTGCAATTCTTAATTTCACTCCGGTTCATCTTACGGCAGGTCCGGGCATACTTATACAGAATATGAATATTGCTTCGGCTTTGGCGGTTCTTTCCTCTCATATCAGAAAAGAACTTTTGTAAATTTTGTAATATCTGAAAAGGAGATTATATACCTATGGAAACTCAAAACAAGCATGAGATTGTCGATTCGGTAGAAAAACTCGAAGCCCTTCTCGCAAGAGTCAGAGAGGCAGAAAAGATTTTTGCGACTTATTCTCAGGAGCAGGTCGATAAGATCTTTAAAGCGGCGGCTATCGCAGCAAACAAAGCGAGAATCCCGCTTGCCAAAATGGCTGTTGAAGAGACAGGAATGGGCGTAGTCGAAGATAAGATAATCAAAAACCACTATGCCGCAGAATATATCTACAATGCATATAAAAATACAAAGACATGCGGTGTAATAGAGGAAGACAGCGCGTTTGGTATGAAAAAGGTTGCAGAGCCGATAGGCGTTGTTGCGGCGGTTATCCCCACCACCAACCCTACATCTACCGCAATTTTCAAGACCTTAGTTTGTCTTAAAACCAGAAACGGCATTATTATAAGCCCACACCCGAGAGCGAAAAAGTCCACAATAGAGGCTGCAAAAACCGTTCTTGAAGCGGCAGTTAAAGCCGGTGCTCCGGAGGGCATAATAGGCTGGATAGACGTTCCGTCGCTTGATATGACAAATCTTCTTATGCAGGAGGCCGATATAATCCTCGCAACGGGCGGCCCCGGAATGGTTAAAGCCGCATATTCGTCGGGCAAACCGGCTCTCGGCGTCGGCCCGGGCAATACCCCCGCAATTATTGATGATACCGCCGACATAGTTTTGGCTGTAAACTCCATAATCCATTCGAAAACCTTTGACAACGGTATGATTTGTGCTTCCGAGCAGTCGTGCATCGTACACGAAAAAATATATAAAAAGGTTAAGGACGAATTTTTATATCGCGGTTGCTATTTCCTTAAAAAGGATGAGCTTGATAAGGTAAGAAAGACAATTATCATAAACGGCGCGCTTAACGCAAAGATAGTCGGTCAGCCGGCATATAAGATAGCTGCACTCGCAGGCGTTACAATTCCCGAAACAACAAAGGTTTTGATAGGTGAGGTCGAGAGTGTTGACATTTCCGAGGAATTTGCTCACGAAAAGCTCTCTCCCGTGCTTGCCATGTATAAGGCTAAGGACTTTGAGGACGCACTTTCAAAGGCTGAGCATCTTATAGCCGACGGCGGCTACGGTCACACCTCATCCGTATATCTTAATGCTGTTACCGAAAAGGATAAGCTTGCCGAATTCTCCGAGAGGATGAAAACCTGTCGTATACTTGTTAATACACCTTCTTCACAGGGCGGTATCGGTGACCTTTACAACTTCAAGCTTGCTCCGTCGCTTACACTCGGCTGCGGTTCTTGGGGCGGCAACTCGGTTTCCGAGAATGTCGGCGTAAAGCATCTCATCAATATCAAAACTGTTGCAGAAAGAAGGGAAAATATGCTTTGGTTCCGCGCTCCGCAGAAAGTATATTTCAAAAAAGGCTGCCTTCCCGTTGCTCTCAATGAGCTTCGTGACGTTATGGGTAAGAAAAAGGCGTTTATAGTAACTGACTCGTTCCTTTATAATAACGGTTATACAAAGCCTGTTGAGGATAAGCTTGACGAGCTTGGTATTCAGCACACTTGCTTCTCGGAGGTTGCTCCCGACCCGACTCTCCAGTGCGCTCGCAAGGGTACCGATATGATGCGTCATTTTGAGCCCGATACAATTATCGCAATCGGCGGCGGTTCCGCAATGGATGCAGCAAAAATTATGTGGGTAATGTATGAGCATCCGGATGTTGACTTCTCTGATATGGCTATGGACTTTATGGATATCCGCAAGAGAGTTTATACATTCCCGAAGATGGGCGAGAAAGCATATTTCATAGCTGTACCCACCTCGGCAGGTACAGGCTCGGAGGTTACTCCTTTTGCGATAATCACAGATGCCGACACCGGCGTCAAATGGCCGCTTGCCGACTATGAGCTTATGCCCAATATGGCAATAGTTGATGCCGATATGATGATGAATGCTCCGAAAGGTCTGACTTCGGCTTCAGGTATCGACGCCGTTACACACTGCCTTGAAGCTTATGCTTCTGTAATGGCTACCGATTACACCGACGGTATTGCAATTCGCGCTCTTCAGATGATATTTGAATATCTTCCGAGAGCATATGATAACGGCCCCAATGACCCTGTAGCACGTGAAAAGATGGGCAATGCCGCTACTATGGCAGGTATGGCTTTTGCCAACGCCTTCCTCGGCGTATGCCACTCCATGGCGCATAAGCTCGGCGCATTCCACCATCTTCCTCACGGTATAGCCAACGCTCTTTTAATAGATTATGTTCTTCGCTTCAATGCCGCCGAGGTTCCTACGAAGATGGGTACCTTCCCGCAGTATGACCATCCGCACACACTTGAAAGATATTGCGAGGTTGCCGACGCTCTCGGTGTAAAGGGCAAGAATAACGAAGAGAAGCTTGACAATCTTATTAAGAAAATAGACGAACTCAAGGACCGCATAGGAATTAAGAAGAGCATCAAGGAATACGGCGTTGATGAAAAATACTTCCTTGACACACTTGACCAAATGGTTGAACAGGCATTTAACGATCAGTGCACGGGTGCTAACCCCAGATATCCGCTTATGAGCGAAATCAAAGAGATGTACCTTAAAGCATATTACGGTAAATAAGGGAGGATTATTTTATGGAACTCAAAAAAGTTATTGCAGTCAGAACGGCAAAAACAGTTTACAGAGACGGTGACAAAGCCATTAAGGTTTTCGGTGACGAATACAAAAAATCCGATATTTTAAACGAGGCCTTGAATCAGGCACGTGTTGAAGAAACCGGTATTCCTATGCCGAAGCTCATAGAGGTTTGCAAGCTTGACGGCAAATGGGCAATTGTTTCAGATTATATCGAAGGCAAAACTCTTCAGCAGCTTATGGACGAAAATCCTGCTAAGACAGAGGAATATCTTGACCTCTTTGTTGATATCCAAATGAGCATTTTGGCTAAGACCTGCCCTATGCTCAACAAGCTCAAGGATAAAATGCAGGGTAAAATATCTCAGACCGACCTTGACGCAACAACACGTTATGACCTTCACACACGTCTTGCCGGTATGCATACCCATAACAAGGTTTGCCACGGTGATTTCAGACCGAGTAACATTATTATCGGCAATGACGGCGTGAATTACGTAATTGACTGGGCGCACGTAACACAGGGTAACGGAGCGGCCGATGCCGCAAGAACGTATCTTCTTTTCTGCCTCAGAGGCGATCAGAAGCTTGCCGATAAGTATCTCGATTTGTTCTGCAAAAAGACCGATACCGCAAAGCAGTATGTTCAGAAATGGCTTCCTATCGTAGCGGCTTCGCAGAGCGTTAAGGGGAATCCCGAAGAGAGAGATTTCCTCTTGAGATGGGCAGATGTAGTAGATTACGAATGATTCTTTTCGGCGATTTTTCGCGATAAATTCACTTTGCTCACCCTCTTGCGTACCTTAGTACGCGTCGGGGCACGCAAAGCAAATTTCTCATCGAATCTCGCCGAAAATAATACTTTAAGGTTTGATTTTCCGCGATAAATTCACTTTGCTCACTCTCTTGTGTACCTTAACAGGCGCCGGGAGAGTCTGAACAAATCTCGCTAAAGTTGTGCTTAAAACAAAAAAATAACTACAAACAGGTACGGCTTGAATACTTCTTTCCGTACCTGTTTGCGAAATAAGAATTTTCCGAAAAAACCTATATACTTTTTATTTAAGTTTTGGTAAAATGAATTAAAGTAAAATTCATATGCAAAGTTTTACGGGAAAGGGATTGTAATAATATGAAAGTAGTAGTTTGCATCGGCAGCTCCTGCCACCTTAAGGGTTCGCGTGAAGTCGTTGAAAAGCTTCAGAACCTCATAAACGACAATGACCTGAAAGACAAAGTCACTCTCAGCGGAAAGTTTTGTATGGGTAACTGCCAAAACGGCGTCAGCGTTACCGTAGACGGGGAGCTGTTCTCCGTTTCTCCCGATACCGTTGAGGAATTCTTTAAAACCAACGTGCTTGACAAACTGTCATAAAAATCTTGCGTCGCAAGGAAAAAGGTGTATAATATGGCGGGGTACATAAAGCTTAAAAAATCAAACTGTAAAAACTGCTATAAATGTATCAGGAATTGTCCTGTCAAATCTATCAGTTTTTCGGCCGATCAGGCGCAGATCGTTGAGGATGAGTGTATTCTCTGCGGTATGTGCTTTGTCGCTTGTCCGCAAAATGCCAAAATCATACGCGACGACGTCTATAAGGCAAAGGAATTGTTGTCCGGTGACAGTGAGGTCTATGTTAGTCTTGCACCGTCATTTATTGCCAATTACGACGTGTCGTTTACCGCGATGAAAAAAGCACTTATGTCGCTCGGCTTTGCCGGTGTTGAAGAAACGGCGGTCGGAGCCGCAATAGTAAAGGACGAGTACGACAGAATAGTTGACGGTGAAAAGCAGGATGTTGTTATTTCGACCTGCTGCCATACCGTAAATCTCTTGGTACAAAAGCATTTCCCCGATGTAATACCCTATCTTGCCAAAGTGGTATCCCCAATGCAAGCGCATTGTACGAAACTTAAAAAAGAGCATCCGGGGGCTAAAACAGTATTTATAGGTCCGTGCATATCAAAAAAGGCAGAGGCCGAGGAGTATCCCGGTACGGTTGACTGTGTGCTGACATTTGAAGAGCTTTCCGGTTGGCTTGCCGAAACCGATACTGTTTTGGCGCAGGAGCCTGATGATGACGGAGTTGAAAAGGGGAAAACGAGGTTTTTCCCGACCTCCGGCGGAATTCTCAAAACAATGCTTTGTGATAACGACGATTACACGTATATGTCGATTGACGGTATGTCGTCTTGCATCCATGCCGTAAAGGATATTGAAAAAGGTAATATACACCATTGCTTTATAGAGATGTCTGCGTGTCCGGGGAGCTGTATAGGCGGTCCGGCTATGGAAAAAAATCACCGCGCTCCGGTGCGTGATTATATAACCGTGCGTCGCTTTGCCGAAGACGCGGGCGACAATGATTTTAAATATGACGCCTTGAGCGAAAACGAGCTTTCAAAAAATCTTATTTATCTTGCTTCACCGCGCAATATGGCAGGCAGCAGAGCGATAGAGGAGATACTTCGCAAAATGGGTAAGCAAAAGCCGGAGGATGAGCTTAACTGCGGTTCGTGCGGCTATAATACCTGTCGCGAAAAGGCTCAGGCGGTTTTTGAGGGCAAGGCAAATCTCGAGATGTGCCTTCCGTTCCTTAAGGATAAAGCAGAAAAATTTTCCGACAATATACTCAACAATACTCCCAACGGCATACTCATTTTAAATGAGGATATGGTGGTTCAGCAGATAAATGCAGCGGCAAGGGAGATTATGAACATTCGTTATGCTTCGGATGTTGTGGGTGAGCCGGTTGTGCGTATTTTGGAGCCTTTTGATTTTATAGATGTTCTTTCAAACGGCAGGGATATTCACGAAAAACGCGTATACCTCGCCGAATATAAAAAATACATTGAAGAAACAATAGTATACGACCATGTCTACCATATACTTATGTGCATTATGCGCGACGTTACCGCCGAGGAGACAGAAAAAGAGAAAAAGGCGGAGCTTAGCCGTCAAACAATAGAAATAACGGATAAGGTCGTCGAAAAGCAAATGCGCATAGTTCAGGAGATAGCTTCTCTGCTTGGCGAGACTACCGCCGAGACAAAGATAGCCCTCACTAAGCTTAAGGAGTCGTTGAAGGATGAATAATCTTTGCACGGACATAGGCCATATGAGTCTTACCAAGTACGGCGAGGAGCTGTGCGGCGATATGGTGGAGGTTATAGAGCAGGGCGATGACGATTATGTTGTTGTGCTTGCGGACGGACTCGGCTCCGGTGTAAAAGCAAATATTCTCTCTACTTTGACTTCGAAAATAATATCCACCATGATTGCAAATAATATGCCGCTTGAAATGTGTGTTGATACAATAGCGAAAACACTGCCTATATGTTCGGTACGTCAGGTGGCATACAGCACTTTTACAATAGTGCGTGTAATAGACAACAAAGAGGCAGAAATAGCCCAATACGACAATCCGCATGTCATTCTGCTGCGTGACGGGAAAAATCTTGTGTATCCCGAGAGCGCAGTGGAAATCGACGGTAAGATGATATATAAATCGAAAATATCGTTAAAGCTTAACGATACGCTCATTTTTACGAGTGACGGAGCGGTTTATGCCGGTATTGGTGAAAATATGAATTTCGGTTGGCAGCGCGACCAGATAATCGAGTTTATGGAGGAATATTATCGACCCGATTTTACGGCAAAAACGCTTTCATCATTACTGCTTGACCAGTGTGATAAACTATATGGCGGAAGGCCCGGTGACGATACAACCGTTTGCGTTGTCAAAATCCGCGAGAGAAAATCCGTGAATCTTCTCATGGGACCGCCGAGAGACCCTGCAGATGTCAATAAAATGATGTCGTTGTTTTTCGGCAAGACCGGCAAGCATATTGTATGCGGCGGAACAACTTCAACTCTTGCGGCGGATTTTTTGGGCAAAGAGGTTAAGACGGATTTAAAATATCTCGACCCCGAAATACCGCCTATCGCCGAAATTGACGGCGTCGATTTGACGACCGAGGGTGTAATTACAATGAGCCGAGTGCTTGAATACGCCAAGAGTTATCTAAATGACGATGATATTTACGCCGACTGGAGCGTCCGTGCGGACGGTGCGTCGCAGATAGCGCGCATACTTTTCCAGGAGGCGACTGATATAAATTTCTTTGTCGGAACTGCAATAAATCCGGCACATCAAAATCCAAATCTTCCCATAAACTTTAACATCAAGATGCAGCTTGTTACAGAGCTTTCGGAGTATCTGAAAAAAATGGGTAAACGAATCAAAGTAAGCTATTTTTAACAAAGGGTGAATTGAATGAGAAAATTTGATACGAAGGTACAGCTTTTAAAATACAAGGTCCTTCGTGAGGTCGCAAGAATAGCCTTTGACGAGGGAGAGTTTTCCCTTGCCAACAATTTCAATGATATTGCAAAGACCGTAACGAGTGACAAGGCAACTATGCGCTGCTGTATATACAAGGAGCGTGCAATAGTTGCCGAGCGCATAAAGCTCGCCTGCGGAGGCAACAGAGCAAATCCGAACATAATAGAGGTTATAGATATAGCCTGCGACGAATGTCCTGCCAGCGGCTATCAGGTATCACACGACTGCCGCGGCTGTATCGCACACCGCTGTGAGAGTGCCTGCCGCAAGGGAGCCATTTCCTTTGACGAAAATCAGAAAGCGCATATTGACAAAACAAAGTGCGTAAACTGTGGTCAGTGTGCCAAGGTTTGTCCGTACAGCGCAATTTCAAACTATACAAGACCGTGTGAAAAGGCGTGCAAAATAAAGGCAATTTCTATGGCAGACAGCGAAGAAAATCCCGCTCAGATTGATAACAATAAATGTATAAACTGCGGCGCCTGCTCTTATGCATGTCCGTTCGGCGCAATTATGGACAAGTCGTTTATACTTGATGCAATCAGGATTTTAAAAGACAGTAATAAAGGCGACGGCTTTAATGTGTATGCAGTTGTGGCTCCGTCGATAGCGAGTCAGTTTGTGTATGCAAAGCTCGGTCAGGTTGTGACCGCGATTAAAAAGCTCGGCTTTTACAGCGTGGTTGAAGCTGCTCTCGGTGCCGATATTGTAGCATACAGCGAATCAAAAGAGCTTGCCGAAAAAGGTTTCCTCACAAGCTCTTGCTGTCCGGCGTTTGTTGACTATGTAAAGAAGTTCTATCCGAAGCTTACCGAGAACATTTCACACAATCTGTCTCCCATGGCGGCGATTGCAAAATATATAAAAGAGACCGACGAGACCGCAAAGGTTATATTTATAGGCCCTTGTACGGCAAAAAAAGCCGAGGCGAAGCAGGAAAGAGTCGCACAGTATGTCGACTGCGTTCTCACCTTTGAGGAGCTTCAGGCTCTTATTGACTCGCGTAATATCGAGCTTACCGAGCTTCCTGAGGATGTTCTTGACAATGCTTCCTATTACGGCAGAATATTTGCACGAAGCGGCGGCGTTTCGGAGGCTGTCGGCCAGGCAATTAAGGAGCAGAATATAGATTTCACCGTTGATCCGCTTCCGTGCGACGGCATAGAAGAGTGCAAAACGGCTCTTTTGAAGGCTTCAAGAGGAATCCTTAAAAATAACTTTATCGAGGGTATGGCGTGTGTCGGCGGATGTATCGGCGGCGCAGGCTGTCTTACCCATGAGGCAAAAGATAAAAACGAGATAGACAAATACGGTAAAGAAGCTCTCGAGAAGAGTATAGGCGACGCATTGAGTCAGCTTTAAACATCGAGTTTCAGGAACGCAGGGAAAATTCCCTGCGTTCCTTTTTTTGTATAAATATGATTTTTCTTTCAATAATTACCTTACGAAAGGATGAAAAACATATGAAATCAAAAACAGAAAAGCTTATTCGAAGATTTGAAATATCGTTAGCCGCAGCATTTGTCATAACGTCGATTTTCAGCTTTGTGTCATTTGCCGCGTCGTGCGGCGACGTAAGACGCGACGTTTTGCGTATGCATGTAATAGCTAATTCCGACAGCGACGAGGACCAAATACTGAAGCTTAAGGTGCGCGATGCCGTGCTCATGGAGGGCAAGGAGATATTTGACGGTTCTTTGACAAGTGCGAATGCCGAAAAGCTGCTTATTCCGCAAAAAGAGCGGCTTGAAGAGACGGCGCGCGAGGTAATACGTAAAAACGGCTTCGATTATGATGTAAGGCTCGAAATAGGCAAGGACTTTTTTTCGACGCGAACTTATGATAATCGTATAACTTTGCCTGCCGGTGAATATGAGGCCGTGCGCGTCATAATAGGAGAGGGAAAAGGCAAAAATTGGTGGTGCGTTATGTTTCCGCCTATGTGTCTGCCCGCAGCCGAGTCATCCGATGATGCGGAGCTTCAAGACATTTTGTCAGAGGACGAGCTTAAAGTTGTAGAAAGTAACCCAAAATTTGAACCTCGGTTTAAAATTATAGAGATTTATGAGAAATTAACGCAGAAATTGAAATAAGACTTTTAATATCCTTTTATTTTTGTTATAATTACTACAATGGTAATTTCTGAGATAAAAGGATATTATTTATTGCGAAAGGGTTATTGGAAATGCTTAAATACAATATTATTCCCAAGCCGAATAACTACACTTCAAAGGACGGTACATATGTAATTTCTTCGAATACCGAGGTCCTTTGCTCACCCGAGTTTGTTTCTGCGGGTAGATATTTGACCGATTATCTCAGAACAAAGCCCGTAAAAGGCGAGGGTGCAATTAAATTTCAAAAGGTAGCCGGAATGGAAAACGAGGCTTACTCTATTTCGGTTTCCGCAGACGGTATAATGATAAAGGCTTCATCTTCTTCCGGTGCATTTTACGGGGCTGTCACGCTGAAAACCATAATAATGCAGGCCGAAAAAACAGACGGCAGGGCAGTTATAAACGGACTTTACATAAGCGACAAGCCTGCATTTAAATATCGCGGATTTATGCTCGACGAGTGCCGCCACTTCTTCGGCACGGAAGCCGTGAAAAAATTGCTTGACAATATGGCAATGCTGAAATTAAATAAGTTCCATTGGCATCTTTCCGATGATCAGGGTTTCAGAATAGAGAGTAAATTATTCCCGAAGCTCAACGAAATAGGCTCAAAACGTGAATATGCCGGGCTTGAGGGACTCGGCTTAAAGCACCGCGGCGGAGAATATTTTTATTACTATAAGCAGGATGAAATAAAGAATATTGTGGCGTACGCCGCAAAGCTTAATATAGAGGTTATTCCCGAAATCGATTTGCCGGGCCATGCTTCGGCTCTGCTTGCCGCATATCCGGAATTTGCCTGTAAGCCGCGTGAATTCAAGCCTACTTGCGAAAACGGTATATTTGACGCTGCGATTTGCCCGGGAAACGAAGATGCGTATGATTTCATTGACAAGCTGTTTTCCGAGATTTGTCCGCTCTTTACAAGCACACATTTCCATATAGGCGGAGACGAGGCCTCAAAGGGGCACAAGATATGGGATGATTGTCCTAAGTGCCGTGCGGCAAAAGAGAAAAACAGTCTTAAAAACTCAAAGGAGCTTCAGGGCTACTATATGACTCGCATAGGCGAGATTCTTAAAAAATACGGCAAAACGCCCATTGCCTGGAACGATTGCATCAATGACAGCTTTTCTCCCGATATTACGTGTCAGTATTGGCTGCCGTCAAATTCGGGCGAGGTCAAAAGGCAGTCATATAAGCGTGATATTATTCTTTCTCCCACGGCGTACTTTTACTTTGATTGCAAATATTCTGTTATATCGCTTAAAAAAGTGTATAAATATAATACCGTCAAATCCGGGTTCGGAAAATCCGGGCAGCGCGTAATAGGCATAGAAGCCGAAATGTGGACTGAATGGGTAGATTCGGAGCGTGCATTGGAGTTTTCCGTCTATCCGCGTATTTTGGCACTATCCGAGGTCGCGTGGACAAATCTTGAAAACAGAAGATACAAGGACTTTTTAAGAAGACTTGAGTGGTATAAAACTTATCTTCGCAAAAAAGGCATAAACTATTCAAGGGTAACCGGTAAAAGCGGCATTTCCGTGAGCAAAACAATATATCACATGGGTGAAGACGGCAAGGAATTCAAGCTCAGCGAAAAACGCAGAGAAGCGGAAAACTGAGTATTTTAAAGGGGAAAAAATTTGAGTATTACTAATTATCTGACCTTTGCAGGCGGTCTCGGCTTGCTTTTGTACGGTATTAAGCTGATGGGCGAGGGACTTGAGCTTGCAGCCGGGTCGCGTCTTAAGCATTTACTTGAAAAAATGACAAAAAACCGCTTTCTTGCGGTACTTGTCGGCTTTCTCATAACAACGCTTATACAAAGCTCCTCGGCAACCACGGTTATGGTTGTGGGCTTTGTTAATACGGGTCTTATGAATTTAACGCAGGCGATAGGCGTTATTATGGGTGCAAATATCGGTACCACAACCACAAGCGTTCTTGTTTCGCTGAATCTTACCGGGATAGCTCCGATAGCTATATTTATAGGCGCATTTATGATTCTTTTTGCCAAAAAGAATTCGCTGAAATATGTCGGGCAGGCACTCGCCGGTTTCGGTATGCTGTTTATGGGTATGGAGCTTATGCAAAACGCCATGGATCCGCTTAAGGATTCCGAGGTTTTCCGCAACTGGATTATAAATGCGGACAATCCTTTTGTAGGCATACTCATAGGCGCCGGAGTTACGGGCGTTATACAGAGCTCTGCGGCAAGCGTAGGCATACTTCAGGCTCTCGCATCGCAGGGGCTTGTGCCGCTTTCGTTCGCGGTATATATTATTTTCGGTCAGAATATAGGTACCTGTGTTACCGCGCTTCTTTCGACAATCGGTACAAAGACAAATTCAAAACGTACCGCGGTTATGCACATTCTATTTAATGTAATCGGCACGGTTGTTTTTGTTGTCATATCTACGTTCCTTCCGTTTACAAAGTGGATACAGGCTATGAGTGACAACGTGATGATGCAGATATCGCTCGTTCATATCATATTTAACGTAGTTAGCACCATAATAATGTTCCCGTTTGCCGGCGCCCTTGTAAAGCTTTCCTGCATTCTTGTCCCCGATAAAAAGGGTAAAGAGGACGACGGAATGCACCTTCAGTTTATTGACGAGAGAATGCTCAATACCCCTCCGCTTGCCGTAGTGCAGGTGGGAAAAGAGGTTCTTCGTATGGCTGCTTTGGCAAGACGCAATTTCGATATTGCGTCAAGCGACCTTATAAACAAGGAAATTAAGCATTTTGACGAAGTAAATCACACCGAAAAGATTATCAATTATCTCAATCACAATATAACGCCCGTGCTGGTCAAGATAAACTCTCTTGATTTAAGCTATAAGGACGCTAAATATATCGGTCGACTGTTCCATGTTATAAACGACATAGAGCGCATAGGCGACCACGCGACAAACCTTGAGGAAGCCGCCTTGTCGCGTGTAAATGAAAATATAGAGCTTTCAGAGGAGGGTGAAAAAGAGTTAAAAACTATGCATAGTACCGTCATTTCGCTGATTGACGGCTCGGTAGATGCTTTTTCGGAGCAAAATCTGAGTGTACAAACGGCGGAAAGACTCAATTCCCTTGAGGCGCAGGTTGATAAAATGCAGGAGACTTTTGAGCAAGCTCATATTGACAGGCTCAACAGTCACGAATGTACAACCCGTGCGGGAATGCTGTTTATAAACACAATAACAGACTTTGAACGTGTGGCAGACCATGCAATTAACATAGCCTGGAGCGTTCAGAGCAAACCTAAAACAAAAATACCGGAAGTTTTACCGGTGACAGATACAGAAAATTAAGGAGTATATCTAATGTCAGATTATATTTTAAGCTGCTGCTCCACGGCAGATCTTTCACAGGAGCATTTTGATAAAATCGGAGTGCATTATGTTTGCTTTCACTTCAATATGGACGGTAAGGAGTATCCCGATGACCTCGGTAAATCAATGTCGTTCGCCGAGTTCTACAAGAGAATAGCCGACGGAGCGGAGCCCACCACTTCCCAGGTCAACGTCGGTCAGTTTAAGGAGTATTTTTCAGAGTTCTTAAAGGACGGCAAGGATATTCTTCACGTCTCTCTTTCAACCGGACTTTCGGGCGTATATAATTCCGCTTGCATTGCGCGTGACGAGCTCCTCGAAGAGTACCCCGACAGAAAAATATATATAGTAGACTCTCTCGGTGCTTCCTCCGGCTACGGTCTTTTAATGGACACTTTGGCAGAGCTTAAAAACAGCGGCAAGAGCATAGAAGAGGTTCGTGATTTTGCCGAGGAGCGTAAGCTCAATGTTCATCATTGGTTCTTTTCTACCGACCTTACAAGCTATTATCGCGGCGGCAGAATAACAAAGACCGCGCAGATTTTCGGCACAATGCTCAACATATGTCCTCTCCTCAATATGGATAATAACGGCAAGCTAATACCGAGAACAAAGTACCGCGGAAAGAAAAAGGTTATTGAAGAGATAGTTAACCGTATGGTCGAGCACGCAGACGGCGGTCTTGATTACAGCGGCAAGTGCTACATTTCCGAATCCGCCTGCTATGATGACGCAAGAGCCGTTGCCGACCTTGTTGAGGCAAAATTCAAAAAGCTCAACGGCAAGGTCGAAATCAACAGCGTTGGCACCGTTATCGGCTCACATACGGGCCCCGGTACCGTTGCGCTCTTCTTCTTTGGCGACAAGAGAGTAGACTGATATAATTTAATCGCTCATTTCGGCGCAGTATAGGGCAGTATTGTCTTATACCGCGCCGATTTTTGTTTTATATCGACAATTTGCCGTATTCGTGTTAAAATACATATGAAGGTGAAACTATGCAAAAGATACTTATAATTGAAGACGATAAGGTCATAGCGAGAACCCTTAAAGAGCATCTTTGCAAATGGGATTATGATGCGGATTTTGTTGTTGACTTTAAAAATATAACCGAACAGGTAGTGTCGTTTGCGCCGCAGCTTATACTCCTTGATATATCTCTGCCGTATTTTAACGGATTTTACTGGTGCGGCGAAATACGCAAGTTTTCAAATGTGCCTATAATATTTATTTCCTCGGCAAGCGACAAAATGAATATAGTTATGGCTGTTAATATGGGCGGTGACGATTTTATATCCAAACCGTTCGATTTGAGCGTTCTCACTGCAAAGGTGCAGGCGGTAATGCGCCGCACGTATTCTTTTTCGGGGACAACGTCGGTTATCGAACACGGCGGTGCAATACTCAACCTCAATGACGCGACGATAGATTTTAACGGCAAAAAAACCGAGCTTACGAAAAATGAGTTTAAAATTTTGCAGCTGCTTATGGAGAATTCGGGCAAGGTTGTCCCGCGCGATATGATTATGGATAAGCTTTGGGAAAGCGACAGCTTTATTGACGACAACACACTCACGGTAAATATGACGCGGCTTCGCAAAAAGCTTGAAGATGCCGGGCTTTGCGACTTTATAGTTACCAAAAAGGGTCTCGGTTATATAGTCAGGTAGGTTTTATGAAAGATTGGTTTAAAGCACTTTTCGGATATACGGCGGGCAATATCTTGTCCGTATTATCGTTTGTATTTGCAGCGGTGGTATTTTATACGGTGTTCTGGCTTTACGGAGTGGAAACGGAGCCGGTGCTGTATGCGACGCTCATCTCCGCCGTAATTCTTTTGATTGTATTTGTTCTGCGTTTTTCCTCGGTATACAAAAAGCATAAGAGACTTGAAAAAATTAAAAACGACGCAGAGTATGCCGTTCTTAAATTGCCGGATTATAATGACCCAATAAAAAAGGACCTTGCCGATATTGCCGAAAAGATGTCCGCACTCAAAACAGATGCCGAAACACGTATGAATCGCAAATACAGCGATTCGGCGGACTATTTTACTCTCTGGGCGCATCAGATAAAAACTCCCATAGCCGCTATGAGGCTGCTGCTGCAAACAGACTGTTCTCCGGAAAACGACGAGCTTGAAGAGCAGCTTTTTAAAATAGAGCAATATGTTGAAATGGTGCTTCAGTACATCCGTTCCGACAGCATCTCTTCCGACCTCGAAATAAAAAGCTATGATTTAGGCGGAATAGTCAGAGCGGCGGTTAAAAAATACAGAAAGCAGTTTTTGCGTAAAAAGACAAAGGTTATTGTGGGCGACATCAATTGCCGTGTGCTTACCGATGAGAAGTGGCTGTCGTTTGTAATTGAACAGATTATTTCCAATGCACTGAAATATACTTCGGATGGCGCGGTTGAAATATATATGGATAAGAGTGCCGAAAAGACTCTCGTTATTGCCGATACGGGCATAGGTATAAGACCCGAAGATTTACCGCGTATTTTTGAAAAGGGCTTTACGGGCTTCAACGGCAGAGAAGATAAAAAATCTACGGGAATAGGACTTTTTCTCTGCAAAAAGATACTTACAAAGCTCTCCCACACAATTACGGTGACATCCGAGGTGGGAAAGGGGACTGCGGTCAAACTTTGTCTTGACACCGTCAGCCTCGGAGTGGAATAACGCTACCTCACATAAATGTAAGCTTAAAAGGGGAATTGTAAGCCTTTTCGATGGCTTGCGATTCTCCGTTTTGATATACTGAACGTGCAATAAACAAAGGGATACATTCGGTACGTAAAATCACGCCGAAAAAGAAAAGCTATTCGGTTATGTTTTTGAGACAGACGAAATTCCCGTCACGCCTTGTACGGCTACAGCAAGGGTTAACCGTGTTTGTTTATGTAATATTTGTAGCAGAAAGGCTACGGTAATTATTATGCCGCTTTTAGAAGTAAACAATTTGAAAAAGGTTTATACGACCCGTTTCGGCGGAGCGCACGTTCAAGCTCTTTCCAATGTCAGTTTCTCCGTGGAAAAGGGCGAGTATGTTGCAATAATGGGAGAGTCGGGTTCCGGTAAGACAACCTTGCTTAATATTTTGGCGTCGCTTGATAAGCCTACGAGCGGAGAGGTGCTGTTGAACGGCAGAAGTCTATCAGCAATAGGAGAGAGAGAAATTTCGGCGTTTAGGCGCGATAATCTCGGATTTGTATTTCAGGATTTTAATCTTTTGGACACATTCTCTTTAAAGGACAATATCTTCCTTCCTCTTGTGCTTTCAGGCAAACCGTACGATGAAATGGCAAAGAGGTTGAGGCCTCTTGCCGAAAAGTTAGGAATTACCGATATACTCTCAAAGTTTCCATATGAGGTTTCGGGCGGACAAAAGCAGCGTGCCGCCGTCGCAAGAGCTCTCATAACAAATCCGCAGATTGTATTGGCTGATGAGCCCACCGGTGCGCTTGACTCAAAGGCTTCCGATGCTCTTTTAAAGCTGTTCGGCGATTTTAACGAGGAGGGTCAGACCATTTTGATGGTTACTCACTCCACAAAGGCGGCGTCCTGCGCCAACAGGATTATGTTCATAAAGGACGGCGAGGTGTTCAATCAGATTTATCGCGGAGGTATGGATAACGACGAGATGTTCCAGAAGATTTCGGACACTCTGACCGCAATGGCAACGAGAGGTGAGAGCAATGAATAATTTTTTCTATTCAAAGCTTGCCGTTCAAAATCTTAAAAATAATCGTAAAACATATGTGCCGTATATTTTGACGTGTATATTTACAACGGCTATGTTTTTTGTGGTCGGCACAATAGCAAACATAAAATGGGCAGATAGCGACGCTCTGCATTCCCTCTTGACGTTTGCCCTTGCAACAGTCGGTATTTTCTCTGCCATATTTTTATTTTACACAAACAGCTTCCTTATTAAACAACGTAAAAAGGAATTCGGATTATACAACATTCTCGGTATGGAAAAACGCCATATAGCGAAAATACTCTTCATTGAAACTGCCTATACCTATATTTTCGGAACTGCGGCAGGCATCGCCATAGGTGCGCTTTTTTCAAAGCTGACCTTTTTGCTGCTGCTTAAAATACTGAAATTCGGCGGAAATATTGATTTTAGATTTTATCAGTCAACAGTTGACATTACTGCTTTGGTATTCGGCGCAATAGCTCTTTTGAATCTTGCACATAATCTTTTATGCATCAGCCTATCAAATCCCGTTGAACTTTTAAAAGGTGGAAATAAGGGCGAAAAAGAGCCGAAGGCAAAGGTACTTACGGCTGTTTTAGGTGCAGCCTGTCTTGCTTCAGGTTATACCATAGCTCTCGTTGTAAAATCACCGATAACGGCGATGGGCGCGTTCTTTGCGGCGGTTTTGCTCGTAATAGTCGGAACCTTTATGCTTTTCTCCTCAGGCAGTATATGGATATTAAAAGCTCTCAGAAAAAATAAAAAATATTACTATAAAGCAAAGCATTTTACTTCTGTTTCAAGTATGATATACCGTATGAAGCAAAATGCGGCAGGACTTGCGAGCATCTGCATTCTTTCCACCGCGGTGCTTGTCACCGTGTCCACTACGGTATCGCTGTATGCCGGTACGGAGGACATTATGCGCACGCGGTATCCTCGCAATATTTATATCGACGTGCAAAACGCAACAACGGAAAATTGCAAAGATTGTGCCGATGTTATGACGACGCAGGCTCAAAAATACGGTATAGAAAGTAAGAACGAGCTTTATTACCGCTATCTCTCATTTTCGTCTTACGCTAACGACAGCGGCTATACGGCTACCGTAACCCCCGACTACAACGACGGACTCGGAGTAGACATTGTGACGCTGATACCGGTATCGGAATACAACAGGATAACAGAAAAAAACGAAACACTCCAAAGCGATGAGGTGCTGTCTTGTACGCCGCGCGGCAAGGCTTTTTCGGGTACGGTTAAATTCGGCGACGACTCGTATAAAATAAAGCATACCGTGGACGTTTTCCCTACTATTGACTCTTATTCGGCGTTTACCTCAAATTACAGCTACTATATTGTTTCCGATGAAAAAGCCGCCATGTCGATATATAATTCCATGGGTTACAAAAGCGAGGGTGCAGACGCCTCTCACACCGACTTGGGCTTCGCCTACGGCTTTGATACCGATGCGCCGAAAGACGTGCAAAAGGGGTATATGAAGGATATATCGCTTCTTTTTTGCGATATAAGCGAGACCTCCGCAGTCGATTTAAATTGTGCCGAAATCTCTCGCGACAGTATGATGTCTCTGTACGGCGGTCTGTTCTTTATAGGCATAACCTTGGGACTTCTCTTCCTTGTTGCAACGGTCTTGATAATTTATTATAAACAGATTTCCGAGGGCTATGACGATAAGCAGCGTTATGTAATAATGCAAAATGTCGGAATGAGCAAAAAAGAGGTCAAAAAGAGTATCCATTCCCAGGTGCTCACCGTATTTTTCCTGCCGCTCGTTACAGCCGTAATTCATATCTGCTTCGGATTTAAAGTAATTACAAAGCTATTAAAGCTGCTGAACCTCAGCAATGTTACGCTGTTCTTCTGGTGCACCGTCGCAACAATATCCGTATTTGCAATTATTTACGTTTTGGTGTATGCTGTAACGGCAAGAACATATTACAGAATAGTTGAGGATAAAAACCAATGACTTCGGAGCACCTTTTACATACTATACCGCCGATTTATGACCGCAATTCCAAAATATTGATTCTCGGTTCATTTCCGTCGGTTAAATCAAGGGAAGTATCCTTTTACTACGGGCATCCCCAAAATCGTTTTTGGCGTGTGCTCGCCGCCGTACTCGGCTGTGCGGTGCCATCGTCTAATGAAGAAAAAACAGCTCTTTTGCAGAGCCATAATATCGCGCTTTGGGACGTTATAAAAAGTTGCGATATAGTGGGGTCTTCCGACAGCTCTATTAAAAATGTTGTACCGAATGATATAGGGGTGATTTTATCCTCCTGCAGTATAAGACAAATCTACTCAAACGGCAAAACAAGCGAAAAATTGTTTAATAAGTATATTAAAGATACCGTCGGCAGAGATACCGTGGCTTTGCCGTCAACAAGTCCCGCCAATGCTTCATATAATCTCGAACGGTTAACAGACAGTTGGTCGGTGATAAAAAACAACATTCGATAAAAGAGAAAAGAATCGAGCAGATATACGCTGCTCGATTCTTTTTTTGGAACAAATTCTGCTTTCAGTCGTCATCGTCGCCGAACATCTCGTCGTAATCCGCCATCTCGTCAATCTAACTCGGGTCATAACTGTGGTAGCCTTGATACGATGTCATTTCCGAGCCGCAGTGCGGACACTCTGTATAGGGCTTGTCGCTTTTATTGCCGCAATTCGAGCATTCGTATTCGCTCGATCTGAAAAGATGAGAACACTTTGTTTAATGGGCCATGGATAACCACTAATTTTATATTTCTTCCACCGTAGCCACGATGCTTTGTGTTTGAGTGCCTCCGCCGATAAACAGCCCGCGGTTGATGCCGCAGTCCGCAAAGTCTCTGCCGTGGCTTAGCGCAAGGTACGTTTCATCGCACATTCTGTGATTCGTCGGGTCAATTCCGACCCATATGCCGTCGTCGTAAAACTCTGCCCAGGCGTGCGTTTCACCGGTTCCTTTTTGTATGCCTGCAACATATCTTGCCGGAACGCCCGAAAGTCTTGCCGCCGATAAAAACATATGCGCGTAGTCCTGACAAACGCCGCACCCGAGGTGCAGTGCCTCTTCCGCTGTGGTATTTATATTTGTTACGCCGCTTTTATAGCTGAATACTTCGCCGATTCTTTTTGAAACCGCCTGTGCGGTCTCAAGCGCGGTAAGGTTTGCCATATCACCGAGCCCCGACACGAGTTCAATGATTTTTTCTCCGGGTACCGTGTGCTGCGACGGATATTTATAAATGCAGTTAAGCTCTTCCTTTTCGCGCTTTGAAAAGTCTAAACTCGCTTTTCCATCAACTATTGCAACGAATTTTGAGTGAGGCTCGATAATTCTGTCGGTGAGGACTCTGTTGCCGAAGCCGTCGGCCGTTTCGGTAAGCATGTTATGCGGCTCTATATCCACATTTATGAGCTCTATCCTCTGCGACGGCGTATCAAACGGCAAGCATCTCAAAGAAAAGCAGTGCCTTATCACAGGGGACGAAAAATCAATTTTCATACTGTAAAAAAATTTGATGTGCTTCACGTTTATCTTCCTTTTTTGATCAATACTGCGGTGCCGTAATAAATACCTTAGACAACTCGTCGCGCACGGTATATAGGTCGTAGTCGCTGTACTCATCTTTTTCGAGAATGATGTTCATAAGGGTGTTGATAGCGTCTATGTTACAGTCTACGCCGACTTTGTAAAGACGGTTTAAAAGTATACTGAATTCCTTTTTGATGAGAGTCGGAGAAAAGGAAAAACGGGTATAGAGGTCAAGTCTTTCAACGCTTCTGCCGAACTTCAGTATATTTCTCGTTGTCTCCGATTCAACAAAGTCGTCGGCACTGCCCCAAAAGGCAAATATGCAGTCAAATACCTCCTGCAATTTGAGCATCGGTGCGCTGCTCTCTCTGCCTTGCTCCATATAATTTACCGCCATTTGAATATATGACAGCGTTTCGGAGCTTATCTCGTTACGCATAACAACGGCGTTATCATAGGCGCAGAGTAAATTACTCATAACAGAATTCGGGTCGTTTTCATCAAAAAGATATTTCGTTATAAATTCCTGCTTGTAGGAATATGTGTTTTCTATACCGAGCTTGTTGCAAAAATCAACATAGGCGTTTTCGTCTTTGTCTATCATTTTATCGTAATATTCCGAAAAAACGCGAAGAGTGGTAAAGACGCGCTCCACATATCTGCCGAGCCAAAAGAGATTGTCCGTGGATTTTATCGAGATAATACCCATGTGTCTTTAAATCCTCCTCCCTGAGATGAGTTTACAACAAAAGAATCCGGATCTTGAGAATAGCGTGTAAGACCGCTGTGCCAAACTTTTATTTCGTCGCCGTAGAGTATAAATGCCCGAAGATCGGCTTTCCTTTCGACTTGCCTGCCGTTTTCAAAAACCTTGAGCCCTTTAAAGTCTATAACCTCCTGCGCTATAAATCGGCGAGGCGTCGTTTTAACGGCTTCTTTTATGGCAGAGAGTTCGTTTTTGGACAGAGTATTTCCGAATATGACCCCGTAGCCTCCGGACTCCGATACATCTTTTATAACCAGCGATGGCAGATTTTCGATTATATAATCGAGATCTTTTTTTATTATCGGCAGATAGGTAACGGCATTGTTTAGTATCGGTTCTTCGCCGAGATAATATTTTATCATTTGCGGGACGAAATAATATACGCCCTTGTCATCCGCTATGCCGTTTCCGGGCGCATTTACAATCGCAACATTTCCGGCTCTGTAAGAATCTATGATATGCGGTACTCCGAGAAGAGAGCCTGCGTAAAATGTCATAGGGTCAATGTATTCATCTGAAATTCGGCGGTAAACCGTGCCTACGCGCTGTCGCTTACCGGAATATTCACTGTAATAAAGCACGTTGCCTTCAACGAAAAGGTCCTGCGGCATAGCAAATACAGCCTTTGTGCGCTCCGCAAGGTACGAATGCTCAAAGAAAGCCGAGTTGTATCGGCCGGGGGTCAAAATCACGTTGATTCCGCCGGTGTTTACATCATCGAGAACACGGCGCAAAAGCCCGCCGTAGTCGCGGTTGTCGTCTACCGAATTGTTTTGGAACGTGTCGGGACTTGCTCTGCGGCAAAGCTCGCGTGCTATCATCGGATAAGACGCGCCGGAGGGTATGCGTAAATTGTCCTCAAGTACATACCAGCACATATCCTTGCCTTGTACCAAATCTATACCCGAAATGTGATTATATATCTTTTTAGGCGGAGTCAGTTTGTCGCACGGTGCGGAAAAGCCCGGCGAAGTATATATGAATTCTTCGGGAATTATTTTATCGCGTATGATTTTTTTGTCGGAATAAATATCGTTTAAAAACAAATTAAGAGCGTAAACGCGCTGCTTCAAGCCTTTTTCAAGAAATTCAAATTCGTTTTTCGGTATTATGCGCGGTATGGTGTCAAAGGGGAAAAGCCGTTCATTGAATTTGTTGTTTTTATAAAGTCCGAATTTTACGCCGTAACGTGACATAAGACGGTTAATTTCTTCCTGATGATCTATAAGTCCGTACAAGTTCTCACCTCACTTGATGTATATTTTGTACAAAAACAAAACCGGATAAAAGTCTGTTTTTATAATTATATAATAAATCTACGGATTTGCAATATGTAAAAGCGTCAAAAACATATAAAATTATGCGTTTTTACACAAGTTTCGGCGGTGAACTTCGAAACGACAACTATTTTAAAAAAAGAAAAATTAACCCTTGACAATTGTGCCGTTTATATATATAATAATCAAGCAGTTTAGATGCGGACCATTAGCTCAGTTGGTTAGAGCATCCGGCTCATAACCGGGCGGTCCGGGGTTCGAGTCCCTGATGGTCCACCAAATTGTGCAAATCCGAACTCATTCTTTTTCGTTAAGCACTGTTTCGGATTTGTTTTCATAGCAGAGGACGTAGGTTAATCTACGTCCTTTTTTTTCGGCGTTTCGTAGGTAAGAGCCTGTTTGGAATCACCAATGCCAGCGGTAGTTGGGTCAGTCACGATACCGAGAATCGTAAGGACTGCGAACAGGGCGTTTACCACAGCAAGTAGTTTATCACCCAATTCACTCATGTCGAGGGTGTAGCCGAAGACAGCGGCAACCACCTGTACCAGTAACAGTACCGCCGGAATCAGAGCAATCCAAAAGCTCTTGTTTTTGATACGCACTTTCCAGTTAATCATAGGTCATTTCCTCCTTAAATTTGATGTTTGAAGTAGTTAAAGTAGTTGAAAATCGGTTTTTGCGTAAACTTTTTATAGATACGCGCGTATATAGAGGAAGTTATACGAAAAAAGCCAAGAACAGCTACTTTAACTACTTGGGTTAAAACAGCTTATTGACCTCGGCTTGCACTTCGGAGGGGTTATATCCTGCCTGTTTCAGCCGATTTACACGGGTTGCACCGTTGCCCCAAGTAGACCAACGTGGGTCAGAGCAAGTACCACGAAAAATTTCTTTGGCGATTTCAGCCGTCGATTTCTTGGTAACACCGCTCTGAACGGTTGCGCCGTAATTGGTGGTAATAAATGCGTCATATCCGGCGGCTTTGAGCTTCGCCACCATGTTATCCGCATTTGCTTTCTGTGCGAAAGCCCCTACCTGTACCTTATAGAGATTGCCGACCTGTACTATGTAGGTAGCGAACCCTGCCGCCTTGAGCTTTGCTGCCCATGCGTCAGCGTTGGGACGCTTCGAGAACGCCCCTGTCTGCACTCTGTACAATGTTTTACCGTCAGAGGGTACATCTACCTTGCCAGTGTCGGTAGAGCCGCCTGTGAGACGCTTAGTGACTTCTGCGGCAAGGTTGCCGAGACGGTTGTACAGCCAGTCTCCCGGGCAAGATTTGTTGGCAAACCATCTGTGGACAGTCAAAACCATCTCATCGGACTTTGGCTCATAGGCGAGGGTCTTACCCTTATCGCCCAACCACAAGAGCTTGCTCTTGCCGTTACGCTGACAAATATCAACGCACAGGTTCACGAGAGACGCATACACAGCGTCATTGAACGCATACGGAGCGGTCTTGTCAGACGCACACTCGATAGTAACTGCTCGCTGGTCGTTCTCACGACTGGACGAACACCACGAACGGTTTTTCTCCTCAACGCTCATGGAGATACGACCGTCAGTGCCGATACCGTAGTTGCAACTCGCCTGTCGAGAGGTGCTGATAAAACAGCTACAGATACTCTCTGCGGAGAGCTGACCCACTACGCAATGCGGTGTGATACGGTCAATGGAATGGGTTCTCTGCCCGGAATGGTTCGGGGAGAGGTTGGTGTAGACCACCAATGGACTGTTTGTGTAACTCATTATTTATCGTCTCCTTTGTGAAGATTTTCTAAATCGTCTATACGATGATTTATAACTTTTATGTCGCGCTCGATTACGGGTATGCGCTGCGCAAAGTTGTTGTGCATTCTTACTTCACGTGTAAGCTCTTCAAGCTTCGTGTCCGTCACCGCTTGGTTACGCTCAAGCTGTGCGGTCATTCTGCGTGATGTGCTTATCGACGTAATAATAACGCCTAAGAGGGCAAGTCCGCCCGATATAAGCGCGACGGCTACAGCGTCACTCATTTGCTCCCTCACTTTCTTCTGCAAGAATGGACTTAGCCGCCGACCGCACCTGTGCAAGTGATGTAGCGGTGCTTAAACCCTCGGCAAGAGAGGTTAAACCGTCCTTGTTTGCTGTTTCTTTCTGTTCTGTGACCGCCATTACAGCGGCTTCTTCTTCTTCGGTCATATCTCTGTATATGCCGTTGTCGTACATTCGCATAATTCAGACCTCCTTAATAATCAATGCCGAGAAGAATAAAGCGGCTTCCCGATTTCATTTTGATTGTCCCATCATGGACGCCGAATTTAATCTCGCTCAATGGGTGCGGATAATTTTGGTGTCTTTTTTGGAACGAGATGTCTGAATTTACAGCAACATTATTTCCACTCAAGCCTTGAGCAAGTCCATTTGTGAATTGTTGAAGCAATGTAGCCGAATATGTGCTCTTAATGCCGCTATTTTCATCCGTTCGCAAAAAGTTTTCCGCTTCGAGCCATAAAGCGCATTCTTTGTCTGCTGTGAGAGTGAACCCCTTATACATTAAATATTGATAGCCTCTGTTAGTTCGTAGCGACAACGCTTTATTACTCAAAGCCGCGTTAAATTTGCCTATGAACAGGAAAAACATTTTCCGTAAATCGAACGCATTGCCGCTGCTATCTTGTGATACTGAATACGTATCAATATCTTCAGTAATTGTTACATCGCTTATAACTCTGTACTTTGTCAAGCCGTCGGTATAAGCCTTAACAATCTTATTCTGCACAGGGTTTTCGCTCGTGTCCGATATTTCGGTGTCAACGGTCATTTGAATGTCGTTGATTCGGGCTTTTTTCGTGATACCAAACTGCACAACGGGAAAAGTCTCTTCGCCCGTTAATGGGGTAGCACTATTAGGGAGTTCCGAAATCTTAGCCATTTTTATCGTCTCCTTTTAATTTTTCTATTTCTCTCTTTAAATTTGCGACTTCATCCGACAGTTCCTGAACGGCTTTAGCGCAGAGCGAAATATAAGAGTATAAGTTAATAGACTTCCTGTCAGCACCTAATATCTCGTTCGGTGCTTCGTCAGCCATAATACCCAACGGAATGTGAGTGTCATTACCTTTCATCGAGTAGGTATAGAAGTGTAACTGGTTAATCTTGGCGATAGCACTTATCTCATCAACAGAACGTATATCTGTCTTTTTGTCTCGGTCTGATGTGGTCTGCCACGCCGCAGCCGTGCAAGTTCCGCCTATTATAAGGTTGCCCGAGATATAGCCGCCATCTGCGGTAATCTGCTTAGCGTTAATAATCGGAGCTTCATCTTCCCCGGCGCAGAACTGATGCCATATGCCCCACGTATAAACCCCGCTGTCATAAGAAGCGCTGCGCATAAACACGCGCCCTGTGTTCGTAATCTGTGGAAAATACGTTTGCACCAACCATTTTGTGTGGCCTATTTCTTCGACTCGGATAATCCCTGCTGTATTATATTTAGTGCCGTCATTCAGCTCCGGTAAGTTAGCGATACTGCCTGCAACAACGTTGCTCTCCATATGATAATAACCGGGCACGATGAGTTCGTTAGCATTTTCTCCGTATGTAAGAATAGTGGGCGCAGTCATTATGGGGTTACCTTTGGTGCTGCCATCTCCAAAAACAAACCCGTTAGGGGCTTCAAACGTGATTGGACGATATTTATCAGCGTCGGGATGAGCGTTGTAGCTCCCCGACGAATTATCTACCGGGCTGTTAATGCCTATGTACCCAAGGTTCGTTACGCTTCCGTTTTCGTCATAACTCTCGAACGTTGCACCTAATACACTACCTCTTTGTCCGCTATCGCTAAATTGGATAGGGTTAAGAGACATCCTCAACGCTACGTCCTTTTTCCCTGTCTCTTCATCGGGTGTAGGGTTGTACTTTTCGATTGTCACGCCGCCGTTGTGTTGGAGTATCTGATTACCATCCGTATATAGTACATCTCGCTTACCGCTGTCAGTTAATTTGATTTTACCGTCGGATACGTTAAGACCCTTACTGTCTATCAATACGCCGTTACGCGAGACCTCAGAGGAAGCACACGTCCAATTGTTAAGCGTTAACCCCTCCTCTAAAAGTATGCCGTCCAAATCGAAATAGGCTATACTATCGTCAGTAGAGGTAATACTGTCACAATGTGCGGCTATTAACAGATTACAGTAAGCCGTGCTATTCGGAGGGGTAATTGTGGTGTGTACTCTCTGCCACAAGGTGTTATTGCTATCCGTATAAGTCACGGGGTATAAAGACGTGCTCAGCACCTGTTTTTGCTCGTTGAGCCATTGCAGCTTAACAAGAATTTGTCCGGTAGCTGTGGCTGAGGACGATATAGTGCCTGTTTTGTGAGTTTTGATACGATAATAAAACGATAGACAATGTGTAGTAACGTTTATCGGAAAAGGACTACGGGTTGAATATCCGAACGCGCTGTCACTCACAGCACTTAACTCACTCTTTTTGCCTAAAAAGGTATCAATGTGGGCTTTGCCGTTGTCAAATCCAGCACCCTCGCGAGGGGCTTCCCCCGAATGTCCGTCTACTCCGGCGAACGGGACGGGGTCGTAGTTATCACCTAATCCGCACTTTGCAAAGTTCCAATACTCGTTATGTTCATAGTCTACTGCTTCTCCCGACTCGTTAAGAGTAGCATCGTAGTACAACGCGTTAGCCTCAAAAGACGAGTCTAATACAAGGTTAGTTCCGCGTTCCGGCTGACCTATAGACATCTTGTCTGTAGTAATACTCTCCGCTCTTATCCACTCAGCTTGGATACCTATTGTATCTAACAGAGAGAATAGAGCGTTACCGTACTTGTCTGTCCCGGAGTCCCATACAGGCGAACCGTTGTTCCATCCGCTATACGTTGTGAAAGAGCCTGCTGCGTTCCTCATACATATGTACTGTGACTCTTCAAGAGTTTTTGCATCGTGCCAATAATACGTTATTGCGCCTGTATCGTCTGTCACTTCCGTATGAAACAACCCTAACGACATAGCAGCGGCGTTGTTGAGGTAATCCGTAGCTTTCTCCTGTGTAGAGAGGTCATAAGCGGTCTTATTTAACTGTTTCTGTTGCTTTTTGATTATCAGTCTTTGTTGAGACGTAAGGCTGCCTTGGGCGGCGTAACCACCACGTGCCTGTGTTTCTCCTTTAGCTGATATATCGGTAGCACCGTTCAGCGTATAATTAACATTAGTTAATATAGTAGTTACGCTCTTGCTCTCGCTGTAATCCTCGGTGGTTAGCTTAACTCCGTCCTCGGTCGTCAGAACCGCGTCAGACTCTGTGTCTATGGTGTCTCCGTCCGGCACTTTGGTTTGAAAAGCAACAACGTCCATAGGGTACAGGTATGGAGCGGATTTTATTTTGGCTGAAAAAGGACGATAGGTAAGACCTACTCGCTGTGACAGACCGCTTGCGACTGGCTCACCGTTCGAGATGAGACTGTTATCGGATATAGCAATGGCGTAATCATCTGTAAAAGGTGAAGTTTTGTATACTTCACTGTCGGTTACGTCAACTTCAATGCCCGACAGAGTTATATCGTTCTCTGCTACGTCACTACTGTAACGTATAGAGGGGGTTATAGTTATGTCGGATTGATTGTTGTACCACTCAAGCCGGAGTTTACCGTCCCAGTCCATATAACCGCAAGTACCTGTAATCTCGCATATCCACTTTAATATCTGTCGATATGTCAAGTTCTCATCAGTAGGCTTCTCTGTAACTATATAATCGGAGTTAAGAAGAGTGCTCGGAGTAGTAGATAAAGATACTGCGCATATGTTGCATAATCTGACAAGAAGCTCCGCTATGGTGGGGGCGTTGTAGAACAGTTCCGCTAAATCTGCGTCAGATACGGTTCGGTCAAAGTGCGCCATTCTGTCAAGGCTCGTTATAGATATGGTGTTCAAGGCTCGGGGAGGTGCGTCCACTATGAACACACCTAAAGGCACATAGTGCATATCCGCTGTGCTATCGTCCCAATCCTTAATTCCAATCTTGACAACAAGCTCCGCTCCCTCAAAGACTACATTGTCAAATCGACCGTCTTTGTTATCAAGTGCAATGTCGCACTCTGCCGAGACTACTGAGCCTATTTCAATTTTATCTCCTGTAACAGAGTACCTATCTACCGAAAATCCGCCATTCGTGATGTCGGAGGACGAGAGGGTTAAAGGTTCACCGCTGATTGGCTTTACTTGTATATCAACTACCTGTTTTTTCCCGCTGTTAAAAAGCTTAATGACTTCTTGCGAGACTTTATACATTCTCTCTCATCCCTTTCTTGCGATTAAATCAAAAGACACGTTCTGCCAAAGACCCATACGAGTGTTATAGAGCGGTGCGGTACGGTCTCCGACGTAAAACACTTTAGTTATGTAGTCGCCCTCCATTGCGTCCAGATAGCATACGGTAATGTATTCGGGGTTAAACATTTTAAGAATAGCGGAAACTTCTTGTGTCGATATGTTATTCCACGACAGCTCTATTCCCACGGTTTGACCTATACGATTTTTGTGCATTACCGTATCTTCTGTTCGCCCTGCGTCGGAAGCTGACACGTCAGCCAGCTTCCACTGATAAGAGGAGGGACAACGACAAGTTTTTCCGTCTACACTTTTAATAGGGTTAAATTCCATACGTTGTACCTCCTTATCCTACAGGGACGGTAATTTTACCGTCTCGACGGTTCTTACGGTTCAGACCGTCAACAACATCGCCAGCTGTTATAACAGCCCTTACGGTTTGGTCTTTATCAAGTAAACGTCTGAGCAAGTTGTTCTGTTCACGAAGAAGCGCGTTTTGTTCGTTATTAGCGTCCGTAGTGATTTCTCGTAAGACAGAAGCCATCGCGCTTTCATCACAAGAATTTCCGTAAATCCTCTCAGTCTCGTCATAGACGGACTGCGAAAGGATATTCGAGGGGTCATAGGTTACTTGAGTAGCAAGGTGGGAGTTCACAGCTTCCGCGCTTACAAGGACAGACTGAATAATAGCATTTGCACTCGTAACCAAGGTGTTGTTGAGCGTCTTCCAAACGGGGAGGAACTGAGCCATACCAGCAATGATAGAACTGTGCATAATCTGTCCCATCTGAAAACGGTTGAGGACTTCGGTATTGCCATTCACATGACCCACCAGCTCTGCACCGCTCTCACCAGCAACGAACATAGAGCCATGCGCCCGATTCGTTCCGCCTGCATACTTCGGCATTGCGCTCCACATATTCGGGGTGATAATACCGCCGGAAGCGAACATCTTCACGCCGCCGTTTGCACCGACGATACCGCCGTTCGCCAGTCCGAAGAAATTCTTAATAGAAGACCAGCCGGATTTGAAAAGTGAGATACCGACAGATACAGAAGTGCCTATGAAGTTCGAGATAGAACTCCAACCGTTTTTCCATAGAGAGATACCAACACCTACAGTGTGACTACCAATCCAGTTCTTAATCGTTGACCACCCAGACTTGAAAAGCGAAATGCCTTGAGCGATAATAGGAATACTACCAATCCAGTTCTTTACGGTAGACCAGCCGGATTTCAGCAACGAAATTCCTTGACTGACAACTGGGATATTGCCAATCCAATCCTTGACCGACTGCCAGTTGCTCTTTGCGAGTGCGATAGCTTGGTCTACGGTAGGAATATCGCCGACCCAGTTTTTCACAGAAGTCCAGCCATCTTTCACGAGCTTTACGCCAGTATCAAAAGAGAGACCGTCTTTCGTTTTGTCAGACCACCAATTCTTTACGTTATCCCACCATTCTGAAGCATTGTTCTTGACTTCGGCAAGGAATTGAACAGGCTTGCTGTCCTTAACTTTATTTTTGAATTTGTTCCACTCGTCAGATATATTTCCGAGAGCTTCCTTAATTCCGCTCACCATCGAATCCCAGCTAACGGGTTTTCCAGTAGCGAAGTCTTTGACCCCATCAGCAATGAGAGCAAGACCAAGAGGAATACCAACACCTGTTAAACACAGTATGAGACCAATAGCGAGTTTGCCGAGAGAACCACCCATTGATTTAATCTTGGTAAAAACTTCCTTGATTTTGTTTTTTATAGTTTCCCAGTTAATAGCTACTGCTGTACCGAGAGCCGCCGCACCCGATAATATCAATCCAATACCGAGAGGAATACCAACCCCGGTGCAAACAAGAATGATACCGATTGCGAGAGCCGCCGCACCAGCGATAGCAAGTACCTTAGTCGTTACGCTCTTAAGCTTGTTTGTCAAAGTGTCCCAGTTAAGGGCTACAGCCGTACCGAGAGCCGCTGCCCCAGCAAGGATAAGACCTACGCCGAGAGGAGTTGCAGCTCCTGTGAAAGCAAGAATCATACCTATGGCAATGGAAGCCGCTCCAACAATAAGAAGAATCTTCGTAATAGTCTTTTTGATATTGTCCGGCATAGTATCCCAATTCAATCCGACAGTTGCGGCAAGACCGACAGCACCAGCGGCAATCATCCCAATACCCAACCCGGTTGCAACTCCTGTAAGAGCGAGGATTGCACCAATACCAATTAAAGCACCACTCACGATAGCCACTATGCTTAGTACGGAGCCTTGAACATCACCTGTTAAGGAGTTCCAGTTCAAGGCTACTGCCGAAACGACAGAAACAGCACCAGCGGCAATCATTGCAACACCGAGAGGAACGAGTCCTGCCACAGCGAGAATTACACCTAATGTCAGTAAAGCACCTCCAACAATGGCTGTAAGCATACCGATTGTCCTACGGAGAGGGTCGGACATCGAATCCCAGTTAAGACCGATTGCCGTAACCATGCCAACAGCACCAGCCGCCATCAATGCGATACCGAGAGGAATGTCAACGCCAGTAAAAGCGAACAAAGCACCCATCGCCAGTAACGCACCGCTCACGATTGCCATGAGAATGGACAGAGCGTTTGACAGGTCTCCGTTGAGGGACTTCCAGTTAATAGCTACTGCTGTACCGAGAGCCGCCGCACCAGCCACTATGAGACCAGCACCGAGCGGTACATTGACACCCGAAAATGCAAGGAAAGCACCGATAGCCAACAGGAAGCCACCCAACACTCCAGTAACGAGAGTAAGTACCCTCGCCAACCGTTCCGACATTCCGTTCCAGTTCTCCATTACCGAAGCCGCCAAACCGACAGCACCAACAGCCATGAGACCGATACCGAGAGGAAGGTTTGCACCTGTGACAACAAGGATAGTACCGATTGCCAACAGAAATGTACTGATAACGGAAGTAATCTCCCACATAGCGTCCTTAATCATCTGAACGATTTCGTCAACCTTAGAAGTGATTGCGTCACCGAGGAAATCGTAGGTAGGAAGGTCAATGCCTAAATCTCCACCACCGATAGCAGCACCCGAGCCGCTACCGCTTCCACTTCCACTGGAACTATCGTCTTTAGACAGAATGTTCAGCTCGTCAATACCGAGCAGTGCATTTTTCAGCTTCTTAGCCGCTTTCCCGGCTTTACTCAGCCCATCGGAAGCGTCCCCGGCGTTGTTAGCCAAATCGCCAACCGCAGTAGCACCAGCAGAAACGCCGGAATAATCTACCTCCGGGAGTGTGAATCCGAACAGACTTGCGATAGAGTCTGCCAGCATACGGACAACCTTCACCAGAGCTATCGCATAAGGTAAAACGGCGTTGAGCATGGGAATAAAGATATTACCCAAAGCTCTTGCACACTGCGTAACTTGTGCCTTTAAAATACGAAGCTGGTTTGCCGGAGCGTTCAGAGTACGAGCCATATCACCTTGAGCGGTAGTTACCTGTGTCATAATTGCGTAGTAGCGCAACTGCGACTTTTCAGCCTGTGTCATAGCAGAGACCTTTTTCTTGATACCGAGAGCAAGAGCTTCCTCTTGCAGTCTTGCAACAGACAAGTCGTAACCCAGTCTACGAAGCGGCTCAAGCTCACCCGAGATACCCGACTGTAACTTCTGCATTGCGTCCTCAAACGTAATGTTGAAAAACGAAGAAATGTCGTAGCCAAGCTGTGTGAGGTTCTTAGACATAAGATACGCTTTATCGCTCGCCACGCCGAAACCGCTTATGATGGTATTGAATACACCTTGATTTCGCATGAACTCACCCGGGTCGATACCGAGAGCGTCGCTGACTGCTTTAGCGTAGTTCTGTGCTTCCTCTGTGTATTTACCCATAGAAGCGGTAAACAGGTTCACATCCTCAATGTACTGGTTGGACTGTGTTATCCACGAAGCAATTACTCTCGCACCATTACGAACAACGCCCATAGCCATTTTGATTTTGGCATACAGATTCATGTAACTATTTGTCGCCTTATTGTTCTCTTGCGAGATTCTGTTCGTGGCGGTAATAGCTCTCTGAATGTTCGTAGGAAGACGACTGAACGCCGCAGTCACAGCATTAAGCTGATTCGTCAACGGAGCAAGAGCTGTAGACAACTGTTGAATCTGGCTGGTGAATTTAGTCATATCCATGTTGTCGAGGATGTCTGCCAGCTTCGGTAACTTATTGAGCGCATTGATAGTGGACTTTAGCCCGGAAGCGTTCAGATTGTTCAACGGTTGAAGTGCTGTACCCAGCTTCTCCACAGCACTGAAATCTACACCAGTGAGGGAAGCGGCGGCACTGCCGATATTTTGAAGCTGATTTCCGATGGAAGACGAAATTTTGAGACTGCCGAGACCTCTCAATTTATCCAAACTGGAAGTGAGCTTGTCAATTTTGTTTGCCCCGGAACTATCCATACTTTTAAGGGCGGAATCGAGATTGCGTACTTGATTTGCAACGCTTGTTAATCCGATACCGCCCTTAATTGCATTTTTGACTTTGGACAAAGAAGCGGAAAGAGCGTCTATACCAGCGACAGCCGAGGTGGAACTCGACTGAACTTCCAATTCGAGTTGTTCAATTGTAGTAGGCATAATACTCACTTCCTTTCTTGTAACTGTTTATTTGCCTGTACCATATACGCTTGCATATAGCGCAGACCCTTATCAGACTTAGCCTTTTCCTTCTTGAGTTCTGCTTCCTCCATCGTCTTTTTAGTGATGGCATATGCTTCCTCAACATAAGGTTGGGCTTTAGTTCCCTTTTTGGCGAAAGCACGAAGAATCGGAGACAGACGAGAAATAGCGTCATAAATGTACATACCCTGTAACCACATTTCTTGATTGACCCTCTCTTTGCGAAACTCCTCCGCTTTGCGGTAGGACTTCACGAGAGTGGAATCTCTATCCCAGTATTGTTCTTCCGTCATGCCTATTGATAAGTAATAGGGGAACTTAGCAAGAAAAATCTCCGAATAAGAAGGGGGAGCAGAGCGATTCTCACGCTCGCTCCCCTCGTTAGCGGATTCATCTGTCAACAGCGAATCACTTACCAACTCGTTGTCCAGCTTACGTTTCCCTCGGATTCCTCGGGTTCTTCGACCAGTGCCATAATCGGTTCGTTATACATTTCTGCAAGCTTACCGATAAGTTCATCTCTGTTCGTCATGTGAGAGTAGATTTCGTTGATAACTTCTTTCTTCACGAAACGATGATGTGCAAGGAACGCACCTTCAAACAGTGCCGGGAGATTGGTCATAGGTTTCTGCTCGACCTCTGCCGCAATGAAGCCCTTCTTCTCCATTTCCGTTACCGTTCTGCGAGTAAACTCAAGGACATATTCTTTACCCTCGAAAGTGAATTTCAACTGTTTTGCCATGATGATTTATCCTCCTTATTTTTTCTTACTCTGCGTCCATGCTGATAGGAGAGGACGGAGCGATAGTGATAGTCATTTCGACAACCTCGTTCGTGCCGCCGCCGTTAGCATAAACAGACAGAAAACCTTTAAACTTAAACTTACCGCTGTCACCAGTAGGAGTGACGACATCGCCAGCTTCCGTACCACCGAACCAAACGGCGAACTCCTTCTCCGCACCTTCCAGTGCTTTCAGCTTCTTGTATTCCTCGAGAGTGTAGTTCGCAGTGAACTCAAGAGAATCGAGGGACTGAATACCCGGAATGTAAGTCTGCATTTTGTCAGACAGAGTGGTAGTTTCCAGCATTTCCGGCGCACCGCCGAGGTCGGGAAACTCCTTAATGTCAATCAACTTCTCCCATGCGGTAGTATTCTTCTGCATGAGAAAAATCTTGTAAGTGTTAATAGCCATGGTTGTTTACCTCCTATAAATAGTTTTGTTTTTAGAGACGATAGCCCTGTATCGAGCCACCATTCTGTAAACTGTTGCGTCTTCCTCGTTGGGAACAGGGTTCATAAGGGTTCGTGTGAATCCGAGTGTTTCCATCTTGGAATCAATGAGAGCGATGATTGCTTTACATTCAGTTTTCTTGCCGCTCATTTTGTTAGAGTAGACATTCACCTCGTAAAGCACCTGTACGTGGTTTTCGATACACCCGGAATCTCGAGTGTTACGATAAACTTGATTGTCTGTCTCAATGAGAGAAACACAAGGAAAGGAAGGTGGAGACTTGACATATTCGCCAGTCATATAGATTTTCGGGTATTTCTTTCGTACCTCTGCGGACACGATATTGAATACCTCTGTCTCAATGTCAATCACCCGAACACCTCCTTTGCGATAGACTGAATATCATTACAAACGGTAGTGATTGCAAGAGCCATCGGCATACGAGCCGGAGTACCACGAGACAGCTTCAATTCGCCATTTTCGTAGAATCCCCAAACCTCTTTTTTGCCGTTACCCTTACCGAATCCACCGATTGTCATTCCCAGTTCCGCACCATGAGGGTGAGGGGACGAACCGGGAGAGCCATTATGATAGACACCAGCACCAAACTCAACCCACACAGCGTCTTCACCACTTGCGACAACGACAGTAACCGACCCTCGGTTGTCAACCGACACATCGACTTGTGCGTATCGTGGAGAAGTTTGCCCTCCTTTGAGAATCAGCTCGTCAACGATTGCACCGCTGAATCCGCTTTTCGCTTCATCAGCCAGTCGTTCGGCTACTTTCTCTCGGAGGAGTTCTGTTTTTCTAAGGATTTCTTGTTTGTAATCAGCCAGCTCTTTCATAGCTCGGTTGATTTCACTCGTTGACAATCCGAATGAGATAACTTTTCTACCCACTGACAGTCACCTTGCTTATCGCAACCGACACGCTGTTCAAGCTCTTGGCTACCTTCTTAACGATATAATCGTGAGGAGTAATGACCTCCCCATCATCGTTCGTAACCAAAGCCCCGGTTTCATCGACCTGTGGCGTTTTATCGACCCATAGCACTGTGTACTCGTCAATAGGGGGAGCGTCCGTCCCCATGACAATTACCTTGTCATAGCTCTCGCTTTCTCCGAACTGTCGGGTGCTTATTTCACCCTTGGCAGCAGAGATATTAGCGGAGAACTCTACTGGGTTGTCTCGAATGATTTCATATTCCCCTGTAACATTTCCGTATTCGTCCGTCTTAGGGACTTTTTCTATGTAGAGAGCGTAGAAGAATCTGCTCTTGTTTCGTTCCATCATTCTCATTTAATCACCCCCACATGAGGAGTAACCACCTTGAGCATTGAGGACGGAATATCAGCATTTTCATAGCTTCGGGAGATACCGTTCTCGGAATGAGAGGTCTGACCCTCCGCACCACGCTTGTTCAGCATATAAGCGGCAATCTCGCATTGGAGAGTGTCGTACTGTGCCGGAACTTCCGTCGCACTGGAATCATACGGATATGCTCGATTGATGATTTTACGACCAGCCAGTTTAAGATAGGTGGACAGCACTTCGTCACTGTCCGAACCACCGACCATCGCTTTGAGAGCAATCAGCTTTTCTTCCTCGGTCATGTTGTCCACCTCCTTTACTTAGGCAAAAGTGATTTCGTAGAAACCTTCGGTCTTAGGGTCAGACTTAGGAGTACCAACGATGTAACCGTTGTCGGTCTTAGCGTAGTAAACCTTGTCCTTAGTTACGGTAGTGTCCGCAGTGACCTTAGCCGTACCTTTGCAAACCTTGACAGCCTTAGTAGTGTCAGTCAAAGCGGCAAGATAATACTTACGAGAGTAAATATCATTTTTACGACGGTCTGCGTCACGCTCCTGTTCGATTTCAACACCCTTCTTGTTGAAAATCGTTACAGCCTGTCGAGTAGCAACTACGACAGTACCCTTAGTAGCGTCCTTCTTGGTGTAAATGTTCACACCAGCGACAGTACCTATATAGCCGGAACGTACGTATGCTTCCACATACTTGAGGTCTTCTGCGAGGTTCTTACGAAGCTCGGCGGTGTCAGCACCGTTAATGAAAGCGAAAGTCTGCGGAGCAACCTTCTCTGGCTGATTGTCAGTGCTTTCAATGTTCAGACTTGCAACAGCGTCTACGAAAGCGGCGAAGTTGAACTTATCTGCAAGAACAACCATGGTAGCCTTCTTGAACTCACCGTAAATGTCACCATTTACAGTGTTGAACAAATCAGTGCCCATGTGACGAGTGCCGACAGGAACGAGCATAGGGTCGGTCATTTCCTGTTCGTCAAAATACTCGAACTTGTTCTGTGCCATGAGAATCTTGTACTCCTCCGGAGTATAAGAAACCTCAATGGACTTGGTGTTACCTTCGCCCATACCGAGCTTTTCAGTACCATTGGTAGCCTTGTAGACGTTAATATCGCGAATCATACCAGCAGTACCCACGAGGGAGTTATCAACAGTACAGAACTGCTGTAAATCGAGGTGGGAATTGAACTGGTCTTCAACCTCATTGGAGAGGAAGAAGTTGTCATAAATTTTATGAGCCATTACTCATTACCTCCTGTATCGTTATTGGTGTAGAGGGCTTTGTAGTCCTCAGGATTCTTCACAGAATAATCGTATTTCTCCTGTGGAGACAGCTTACGGAACTTCTCAAGTGTCATAGTCTTGGAATCTCCGTCCGGGGTCGGTTTCGGTGTAACTTTAAGGGCTTCCGCACGAACCTTCTTCTCGACATTCTCAAGATGTTTCTTCTGATTGGCGAAAACCTTCTCGGTATCACCATCAGCCATTGCTTCTGCGGTAGCGTCAGCCAACTTCTCCTCATAACCCATGCCGAGCAACTTTGCCTTGAACTTGGAAACTTCGCTTTCACGGAGCAGTTTGTCATACTTGGACTGTAACTCCTCACGTTCCTCCTGTTCCTTCTGCTTTTTCTGCTCGTCCTCGGTGAGCTTTTCATTAAGCTCTTTCTTCTTAGCCGCAAGCTCGGAAGCCGTCTTGTCGAAAATGTCCTTCTTTACATATCCGCTGTAATCGGGGTCTTCGGTCTCGAACGCTTCAAGAGCGGCGATTTTCTGTTCTGGGGTCATGTCGGCGTAGCCGTCAATCTTGCTAATGTCAATCTTTGCCATGTTGGAATCCTCCTGTCTTTTAATGTCTTCTGTGACAATGTTTTGCGGTTTAAGTCTTCTCTGACTATTGCGATTTAAGGCTTCTCTGCCTATATTCACAGCGGTTTACCGCTTAAATATCGTTATTGTCCGGGTCATCACCATCGTCCCCGGAATCATCGGGAGTGGTCTTCTCGGCAATCTGTGCTGCCTTTTCCTGCTGCTCCTTGTAATACTTCATGCTCATGGTGTAAGCAGATTCAGCGTCAGAGAACATTCCGCTATGCTGAAACGCCAACTGTGGGTGAATCTTAGGCTCTTGGAGCATGGAGATAAGGACTTGAGACTTACTCTGAATGGCTTCGTAGTTACGGCGAGTGAACTTCATATCAATGTCACTCAACTTGAGTGTGAGACCGCCGAGGTCTCGACAGATACGAAGAACCAACTTAAGCATTTTCTTTTCTGCTCGCTTGAAGACATTCTCACTATCCTTTGCTCGAGCTTCTGCGTCAGACCAACCATCACGGAGTAACACGGCAGAACCAGTGTCACTCGTGGAAGAACCACCGTTACGGTTTGGCATACCGCAGATAGTGAGCATTGCGTTGTAGTAATCGTCTTTAAGGGTCTGCGATTGTGTCTGATTCAGCTCTGTGGTGACTACACCTACATCGGCGGCTTGCCCGTCAACAGACTTCACTTTGATTGCGCCGAGCTGTAAGAACTCCTCGTATTCCTCTTTGGTAATGTCGCAGTTAATGAACTTGATAAAAGCCTGTACCAACTGCTCCATACCGTCCATACGGTTACTTTCAACATTATTGATGGCGTCCAGCAAAGGAAGTACGATTTCAAATGCACCTAGCCGAGCATTATTAGCTGGATATTCAATAATCGGAATCATGTCGAGGGCATGAGGTTTGGATTCAACCAAAATGTCTCCGTCCACGAGGTAATAGCGATTCTCGGTGTAAATCGAGTAGTGGAAAATCTCGTTATCGTCCTTGCTGTACTTAACCGCCATCAGCGGCTTGTTACCGATTTCGTTAGAGTAGACAACGAATGTATCTCTCGGGTCGAGAGTGTAAAGCTCAAAAGGAGCTTCGTCTTCCTCGCCCGGTTCATCGGGAAGGACAAGACGGAACGCCGTACCACAAATCATCTGCCACTCGACAAGCTCTTGGTCTTGAGCAGCTTTGTCCTCTGCGAACATATACTCGTTGAGGGTGTTAATCTGCTTAACGATTTCCTCGCCACCATTACGGCTGACGTACTGAATCGGCTCGCCACACAGATACCCAACCTTGAAGGACACGATTTCGTTTGCACGATTCTCAGTAATCTTATTGCAGATTTCGGGGCGAACGTCTTTGACACGATTTCTGATTGGCTGGTCTCCACGGTAATACTTCCACAGGTAGTCAATCTCACTGCGATTCAACTCGTGAGTAGCGAGAGCCTTACGAAGAACATCAACCACGTTTTCGTCCGTGATTTCTGTTACGCTGGTCTTGATAATGCGCCGACCGCTCATAAATCGTGTCTGACTTAGATATTTCGGCTTGCTCTCATCAATTTGATGTGCCACGTTCCTTCCTCCTTTCTGCATACAAAAAAAAAAAATAGGTGCATGACTGCTTGAGGTCTAAATTACCTCGTGCAATCATGCACCTATTCAAACTTGTTCTTTTTACTACACTATGATACCACAATATATAGTGGAAGTCAATACTATAACACACTATATATTGATAATTATGTAGAAAGTATGGATAACTTATACGACCTGTGTTACCACGGTCTCTGAAAGATTTCCACTTTTGCGCCGGACAGACTTTGTGCGAACTCTGCCAGCATAGCCATTCCATCGGGAACATCATCGTGCTTGTTTTTACCAGCCACAGTGTAAGAGCCGAGCATATCCATCATGCGACCGTAATCACTCTGACGTTTATACAGGCTATCGTCTTTAAACAGACAGTGCTCCTTGACCCATGCACTGTTGACGATGATTTTTGTCTCCTTATTGGCGGTAGTGAACTTGGTAGTAATGCGAGTTATACCGCCACGCTTCTTGACCTCGTTCTGAACCTTCTCGGCAACACGACCACCAGCGGAATTGCTCTCGAAACGGCACATTTTGACCTTACAGCGGAGCAGTATGTCCACCAATCGAGCGTCAACGATATTCGGTAAGCTGTTATCACAGACGCAATCGTCAATGTAGTAATCATTACCGTACACATACGCCGCTGGGAGGAAAGCGTAGTCAGAACCCTTGTCTTTGGTATCGCAAATACCGATAATAGCGTCTGGGTCTTCTGCCGGAAGTTCAAAGTATCGGCGCAGTTCGTCCACATCGTAGAGCAGACCCTCACGCTCGATAGGCTGATTCATAAACAGAGCCTTGAAAGACGCTTCATCAAGGTTGTTCCTCATATCCTCGAAATAGCGACGGCTGAATCCGACACCGTAGGTGTAATTGAAATTACTTTCACCATCTACGCTCAATGCTGGAAGCACAATAAACTTCGCTCGGGAATTACCACCGTACTGATTCTCCAATCGACCAATAACATCATGAACAGACCATCGGGTAGCGATATGGATTTCCTTCGCACCTTCCTTTTTTCGAGATTTAAGGTCGTTGGTGTAGGCACTCCACAGCTTATCCAATCGCTCTTTGCTCATAGCTTCCTCAATGCCGGAACACAAGTCATCAGCGTAGAGGATTTTGTCACATCGGGTAGCACCAGTCAGTGAAGCGTTGATTGCTCGACAGGTGAGTGTAGAGAATCGGTGCTTCTTGTGAAGGTCAATGGTTTCTTCCTTGGAGTTCGTTGCCGCCAGCTTTACTCCCGGGAACACATCAGCCCACAGATACTCGCTGTCGGTGATAATCTGATACACACCGTCATAGAAGGAGCGTGTCAGCATACCCGAGTGAGCAGAAGCAAGGGACTGTGAATCCGGGAATCGACCCATGACCCACGACAGGAAGAAGATACCGAGAGTGGACTTACCCGTACCGGGTGGCATGGAAATCGTCAGCAAATCCAGCCTATCGTCAATCAAATCTTGCATTGCCTGTACGACAAGGTGCATGACCTTACGGCGAGGGACATAGAATTTCTTGTCCGGCTCACGTTCCCATTCGACATAGAGCAGATAGCTTTCAAAATCAAAAGGAGCGGCAGCAAGCAGAACCTTCTTGTGAAGCATGAACAGGGAGCGAAGCTCCTTGTCTGTTTCAGACTGCGGAATCCGATTCTCGATAATGTCCGATAGCTTTTTCAGATACTCCACGGATAGGGGAATGTCTGTCTTCTGTGTCTCGAGACAAATATGGTATAAATCCTCATAGGCTCTGACCCCGGAGGGGGTCTTTTTGATTTGCCCGAGAATTTTTTCAAGTAACTCTTTCATAAATACCTCCAAACAAAAAAAAAAGTGCGTCACCGTTCAGAGAATTAAATCTCTGTGCGATAACGCACCCTCATCATTAAAATCTTTTTCTTCGTTTTCGTTCCCCTCAGTGGTGAGACTGCCCATTCATTTTTACAATCTCATAGAGTACCGCAAGGGGAAATATTAATAATGCCAGCTCCCACATTTATTTCACTTCAATTTTCAAAGAATCTGTCCTAACAAGTTCTGACATATCTTTTCCACAGATGGACATTGAAAATTCAATCTCTTTGTTAGGTATTGCGCCGAGATTCCAACCTTGATTGAAGGTTTTTCCGGGTTGAATTGTAGCGATAACACCACTGGTGAATTGTTTCATCACACCATCAACAGATGAATCCATCGGTAGAATTGTTATTTCCTCATTGGATTTATTTTCCAATGACACGCTCATAATCGAGTTTGAGATTCCTTGATAGGTTGCTTTGATATATTCATCTTCGTAAATAACCTGTTGTTCCGATGTTTCAGATGTTTCAGATGTTTCAGATGTTTCAACTGTGGCAACAGATGAATCCGTGCTGCACCCGGAGACCGCCAGCATAAGCACTCCGGCAAGCATAATAGATAGCATTTTCTTCATTTCTATACCTCCAATGTGAGAATCGGGGAGTGTACGCCCTGTACATAGCCCATATCTCCATATTTGTACTTGCCCCCATAGAAGGGGCGGTTAGATAGGATACCTCGAATGGTGGACGGCTGAAATCTTTTGCCTTTTCGGGTTCGATATCCACCATCGTAGAGAATCTTGTCCAGTTCCGGGCGGTTGTCCTTCGCCCCGCTGATTGTATCGGTCAGCCAGCACACGATTTCAAAATCATTCCTATTGGCATAATCAGAAATCGCCTGTTTTTGGACTTCAATACCGTATTTATCGTCCGCAAACTGTTCCTCGGTCGATACTCGGATATAACCAATCGCTTTCTTCACGAGATAATCACCCCTTATTCATCTTCATCTTCATCTCCATCTCGAAATGTCCAATTTTTTAGAATATCTATCGCTTCTTTAGGTAAGTTAGGGATGTTCCGTAACTTTTCAAAATCTTTTCTGGCTTCTTTGACCAACCAGCTGTTTCTTTTATTACTATAATCTTTTTCATATTTTTCAGAATCATGCAAAGCTGTTTTTTCTTCTTCCGTCAAATCTTCGTAAGAATATCCCACGCCCAATGTGTATGTTCTCTGTGTATAATCTGATAATGTAGTTTCTAACAAATGTTGATAATTGTTCATAATTTCAACCTCCTTTCTTTCGAAACGGATGATTTTCTCGCTTTAGAAGTAGTAAAAGTAGTTGTTTTTAAGGTTTTGCGTGTAACTTCCTCTTAGTACACGCATATATAGCAAAAGTTACCGCAAAAACTGATTTTCAGCTACTTTAACTACTTCTCCTCACATTTCGAGTAGGTGAGAACAATATCGTACCCGAGAGCTTTCATCATTTTTACGAATGTCTCATTGACTATGCCACTCGGTTTCTTCATTACTCGGTTGATGTACTGACCTGTCGTGCCGATTTCCTCACCTAACTGCTGTTGTGTCTTACCAGCTTCGAGGAGTTTCACCTTTACATCAACTTCAATGTTATTCTTAACCATGTTTTGACCTCCGTTACAGAATAATTGTAATATACTACTAACACGGCTGTGAGTCAATACATTTTAGATACTTATACCAACTTGAACGGCTGATATTAAGCTCCTCACAGCATTCCTCCACAGTCATTTCGCCGCCTTTTTGTTTTTCACGGAATTTTTGAAAAAGCTCTATCGGCAAGTCAAGGCACGGTCTGCCGTCCACTCGTATACCTTTCTCACGGGCGATAGCTTTTCCCTCTTGTGTTCGCTCTACAATCATATCCCGCTCAAACTCCGCAAAGCTCAACATGATATTACGAATGAGTTTCCCCGTAGGTGTACTATCCATAACACCGATGTTGAGAACATGGACGGTGATACCTTGTTCGATAAGTGACTCAATCAATTGACTGCCTTGCGCTGCACTACGAGCAAATCTATCCAGTTTGGTAACTATGAGCTTATCACCGCTTTTGAGGACGGATTTCAGTTTGTCAAATTCGGGTCTGTCCATTTTCCGCCCTGTAAATGAGTCATAGTAAATTTTCGTTGCTCCCGCTTCTTTGAGTAGGGCGGCTTGTCCGTCAAGACTGTTGCCGTCACGAGCTTGCCCTTTGGTAGAAACACGAGCATATCCGTAAATCATACAGATACCTCCTCAGAACTCAATATCTGTGATACCTCGTTTTGATTCGAGTTCTGAAATCACATCTGTAACAATTTTCTTGTATTTGTACATGACCTCACCCGGTTCGTTCAACACACGGCAGACCATGTTGTATGAAATTTTATGTCCTTTATCGACACAAATTTCGTGCAAATCTTTTCTACTCAACTTCATGTTATAGAGCTTTTGGTCTAATGAAAATGTCATTTTTTATACCTCCTCGTAATCTAATACATATTCCTGTGAATTTTCTGTGCTTTGCACAACCAACTGAAATCCCATTGTTTCGAGCAATCTTACAAAAGTACCTACTTTCAAATCATTACGGGATAAAAGCTGACATATATTTGATTTCGTCCCCATGTCTGCATACTCAACTAATTCGCCTAACGATATGCTGTTAGCTCCCATGATTGCACGAACGGTTTCGATAGCCGTCATGGACATATCCTCCTCTCCGTTTAGCGTTTACTAAATACTGCGTATAACTTTCGCCAGAACGCACATATCTGGCAAAAGTTTCACACATCGTTTAGTGTTTACTAAATTATTCCTCAAGTAATTTGTCAAGATTGGATTTAACTTCTTCTTGAGATAACCCATAATCAATCTGCCATTCTGTTTTATCTTTCAAGTTACTTCTGACGATTACTTCACAATCCATAGCTTCAACCATTTCGATGAAAGTGTCAACTCGCATTCCTTTTTCTCTCGATAAAGGATTGGAAATTGCAGAAGCGGTGGATTTATTCAATTTTGTCGCAAGAGATTGATTGCTAAATCCTCTCAATTTCATAATGTCTCTGACAATTTCATTTGGTTTCATTTTACATACCTCCTTTGAATAATTAGATTATATCACATACACATAATCGTGTCAACACTTTTTCGTGTAAAATGAGCTTTTTTATATTTTTCGGCTACTCGGCATACTTCCTTGCTCGGTTTTCCCCCTTGTCAATCCCCCCGGGGGGCATACCCCTACACCGCATAGAATGCCGCCACAAACCCGAAAAACGATGAACTCATACAAAATATACACCCACGCACAAAAGCCACGGAAAACGCCCCACAACGTCCCACAATGCAAGCCAGACACAATGCATTCACGCCCACGAACGACACAAGCCCGGGACACGTTCGCAAGCGTTCAAGGCTTGCCACGTTCACACCCGGGCGTCTATTCTTGATTATATTTTACGTTTACCGGGCGGCGGTACACGCACGAAAAAAGCCCCGATATATAATCGGGGCTATAAAATCAGTTGTTCATGCTTAACAATTCAGCCATCACAACCAGCGGAAAAAGTAATATACAAATAAGTGCCATTTATTCACTCTCCTATATTATACGAATATAAAGCGGCGGCTTTTCGTTGTTCGGGTATATTTCGCGGCTATTTCGGGCGCGTCTTTTTTTAATGCCGTTGTATCAATGCGAGAGGAAATAACCGCCTTATAACTTGCTTTGTGTTCCGTTCCCGTTAATGTGTCTATGTGCTGCTCTTGCATGATGTTTTTCAATTCATCTTTTAACCCGTCAATAATGGCGGCTGTTTCCTCTTGCAACCGTGTATATTGTGCGAGCTCTCCCATGATAATATCAATATTTTTCATTGTAAAATCTCCTTTAATTTGAATATTTCAGAATCGCGCAGCATAGAAACGAACACATAAAAATGGCGATTTGTCCGCGGATTGTATGCAAGATAACCCGTATCATTTTTATATACTCGGATTATATCGCCGGGGCGCGTTTCCGATGTTTCAATGAGCATTTCGCCCGTTATTCGTGCAAAATGGCGCGGTATTCGGTTATTCATATATATTATCTCCCTTTTATGCTTGTTTAATAAATTCGTGTAAAAGCTGCTCAAGTTGTTTTTGCTTTTCCTCGTATGGGCTTTTGTTTTCCCAGCTCATAATTTCGCGGGCTTTTTTCTCGTATATATCAATGTTATTTGCCCGTCTCCCCGGCATTCCTCTATATCCCGTACAAATCGTCAAGCCGTCTATTTCGTATACATCGAAATTCCAGCCATACACCCCGCAAGTGTAAGCTATTGGGGAATGATTAGAGAGTAAATGCCACAAATCACAATACCCGGCGCAAACGATATTATTTGAACCGTTTACAATGGCTTTTCTTGTCGTTTTGAATTTCATTTTATTTTATCCTCCTTTATATCAACCCATCACGGACAAATTCATGTATTCGGCTTTGTGCATTCCACAAAATGCGGCGATGTGTCGCCCCGTTGTTGCGCTCCATCCGTCCCACATTCTTACAAGCTCCCCGGCTGCCGTCCTTTTAATAATCGGCGTGTTGTAGCTGTAAAGCGTTTCTGTTCCATCGTCCTCAATAAAAACTTTAGCTTTGCCGTAAAAACTTTTCTGGCCGGCCGTAGGGATTAAATCATAAATTTTCATGTTGTTTATTCCTCCTTGTTGTTATGTTGAAATACGGCAAAATTAAAAACTTGTGTTCTTTCCTCTTTTGAAAGTGTGGAACAAATAGAAACGAGAACCGTCGCCCATTCTTCAAATTCTTTTTGTTCCCGTGTTTTAACATTGATTTCCATTATATAACCTCCGTTCATGTTACACGTTTTCGTGTCTATGCTTATATTATACACGTTTTCGTGTTTATGTCAATAGGCTTTTTAAAATTTTTTACATTTTTTCGTGTTTGTGTTTTTCCGTCTTTTTACTTACAACTATAAAAATATTTAGCAAACATTAAACAGTGTGTATAACTTCTTCTATATACGCGCATTCTGGTAAAAGTTATACACATCATTTAACAAACACTAAACGCCAGCCGCAATTTTTCCGTGTTCCTGATGTTTGCTCTGTTGCGGTAAAGCGTTAAAGTGATACCCGCTAAATCCGCACGATTTTGTGAAAAAATCCGCCCCGAAAATCAAGCTGAAATCTCAGCCCAATTCTCGGAGCGGGTTTGCATAGTCGATAGTTGTAAAGTCGAAAGTCGTTAGTCGTTCGTGTCCTCGTCTGAGTCGCTTGCTGAAAGTCGCTTCTGTTGGTCGCTTGCGATATAGCGTTCTCTGATTTCTTCAGCGGAATAGTCGTTGTCGTTCTGCTGGTTCGGTGTGAGAACGTACTCGGTCTTATCTTGGTAGCCATAGTTGTTCTTGCCGAGAAAGATTCCAGCTACCGGATTGACCTTGCCGGAGTTCATGTAGGATTCCCACAAATTTTCGAGCAAAAAGTACGCCTTTTTAATGAGGTCGGTCACGCCCGGCGGCAACGCTGTCTTATACCCTGTACTTCCTGTTGGAGCATTGTGTGTAATAGCCCACAAAGTCTGTCTGCTCATGCCATTCAACGCCATAGCCATACCGGCAACAGTCGGTTTCATATCAGCGTTCGCATACAACGTAAAATAGTCGGAAAGTCGTTGTTGAACCTCTGATACACTTTCCATATCAATGTTTGGCATATGAAACAATTCCATGTTAACGCTCAAGAACTTTGCATTATCCCCAGCGTCAAGGTTGAATCCATTCATCCCAATCACAGGAGAGTTGCCCCCCCTTGGTTTACCTTTCTTTTTAGGCTTCGTCTCTTTCTTTCCAACAGTCTCCTTAGTCGCAACAGTCTCCTCGGAACTGTCTGCTAATAGCTTATCTATATCCATTTCAGTCTCCTTTCTAAAATTCTTCTTATTATAATCTTAGAAGTAGTTAAAGTAGCTGAAAATCGGTTTTTGCGTATAACTTTTATATATAGGGATTTTTCTATATAGAGGAAGTTACACGCAAAACCTTGAGAACAGCTACTTTAACTACTTGTAATAATAAGAATAACTCTTATTTGTAAAAGATTGTTTTTCAATCTTTTTCAGATAGTTTGGTAAATGTCGTTTTTGATAAATACTTATCCGATTTAGATTATCTGCGTCTTTCGTCCACCACAGGCGGCAAAACACGCTTCACCTTGACAGGTTCAAGCTCTACAATGCGGTAATCTTTACTACACTCTCGAGAGAGAAAATCGCACTCTGCGAAGCGGTATTCATCGTATGTGAGCATGCGCTCGAAGTCCGTTCGCTGGCGTTGAGGGTAGTAGCGGTAGTCCGTACCGTAGACGAATTTACCTGTCTTCCGATTCTGAATCGCAAACATGAGCGTTCTCCCTTTCTAGTGCTTCGTCTCTAAAGTCACCGAAACCGTACTCGTCCCCATAGTGCATTTCAGAGCTAATCTTGTTACAGGTCTCGCACAGATAATACGAAAAGACCGTACCCCCATCGGCGCACGCCGCTGAAATCATTTTACAAGGAGGTTGAAACTTACGACCGCAACCGAAGCATATATGAGGTTTTCGAGTAATAACGGCGTTATATCTTAAAATCTTACTCATGCTTAAATTCCTCCTCGAGAATCTTCTCAAGCTCCCTCGTGCCAACAGCTTTCATGTAGGTATGCGGAGCTTTGACGGTAGATACCTTGATTGCACTCTCGGCAATACGAGCCTTGAGACGTTCCAGTAGAGAAAGGTTCTGAAAACCTTCAATCTGTATTGCTACATTGTGAGAAGGAATCGTGCCGTGATTGAAAAGTCGTATCTCGTCCTTCCCGAGCCATTTCTGCCACTTACCACAAGCGGAGCAGTAAATCCCGGTATGATTGCCGTGTTCCTCGATAAAGAACTCCTTGCCACCACATTTGCAAACCATATCCTCGGGTATCGTCATTTTCTGTGCCTCTTTTCTGCGGACTGAATCCGCACAATCGTCTCTTTTTTGTATGCTTCGATTTTTATTTCACTCATATTTGATAATTCTGATTTCAATCTCTCAATTTCTGTCTTTTGGCGGTCGATAAAGCTGGATTGTTGCATAATGAGGTTATAAACCCCCTCGGGAATACAATAATATTGTTTCTCGCCGTATACCCCTTTTGTGCTATTTTGGATTGTAAGCTCATATCTCCCATCTGTGTTTTTAAATAAATTTCCAATTGCCTTTATAATTTCTTCATCTGTTAGTTCCTTATCGGTCATTCTAATCTCTCCTTATCGTCCTTCGCACCCACAAGGGCTGCGAGTTCATTCATAAATTCGTTTGCACGGTCAAGGTCAATGAAAGAGCCGTACACTGTCAATACTCTTGACATTGTGCTTCCTCCTTTTCGTTAAGAATTTTTAACCACTTTGTTCGTATGATATGGTCGAGGTAATCTGCGTTGTATTTCGGGTTGGACGATATAACCGAAAAAGGTCTGCCGAGTTCGGCTTCTCGTAATTTCTCCGTCTCTCTCATTCGGGTTATCATAAAATCAAAGTTTTCGGGGTAATATTTGCAGAGGTAGGCATAGTTGAGATACGAGGAAATGGGACAATACATACAACCGCAACGCCGATTGGTTTTATAATAATTATTGAAAATTGGCTGTGTTTTCGCCCATTCCCAAATCACATCTTCGTTAATGCCGTTTTCTGCGAGAGGGTATATCTCTAACTTTTTGGCACTCAACCGTTTGTTGAAGCGGTGTTCTTCATCAGCGCAATAACCTATGTAGTGTACGACATAATAGCCGAGGGAGTTTAACCATTCGGATAATTGCCGCTTTGCGTCCAACTTGTAGGCACTATTGCACCACCTTGCTGTCCGTGTTGGGAAACCATAGATACGCCCTGTCTTGGAACTGACGTTGTAGAACCACTCCTCCCATGTTTTACGAGGTTTAATTCGCACAAAACGAACACCAAACCTCTTACATTCGGATTCCATGTAGTCGATAACATCATGGATAAAAGGGTAGTCGATTTCGAGTTCAAAATGTACTACCCCATCGAGCGGATAGCGGTCGAGATTATGTAGTATCAAATTGAGCATATACAGACTGTCCTTACCTCCGCTAACACTCGCCCAATAGGACGGGCGTAATGCAATTTCTTCTGTCATTTATAGCACCTCCTTTAATTTCAGACCACAATAAGTCGCATATCCGCTCGAAGTCGATTTCCTGTCGAACCACTCCGGGTGACGCTCCATTTCAGAATTGAACTTACGAGCCGACAGAATATAAGCTCCCTCGGACTTCGCCCAAATCTTGAAAGCGTTGTATAAGTCTTTTGCCTTGATAACTGCCATTTTATCTCGAGTGCCGTACTCGTTATCTGTTTCTGACACTCGCTCACAGCGGCTTTCAAGAAACTGCAATACGAGGTCGTTATCACGCTCATATTTGGTGACAACCGATTTCATACTACCACTCATTACAAGTCCACGTTCCTTGTAGTGGATATACCCACGCACCAGCCACATGAAAATGCCGCTCATGTTGGACTGCTCACACAGCTCGTCCTTTAGGTGGGTGTCCTGTTCCTCCGGTGTAAAGTGGCGATTGAACTCTATCACTTTGATACGCTCGGAAGCGAACAGGGACTTGTCTGTCACCATAGGAAGGTCGTTACAGGAAAGCCATAGGGTGAACTGCGGCTTGAATGTGATTGCCGACTGATACAGCGCACGAGCGGAGATTTCCTCGCCGCCTGTCAGCTGTTTGATTTTCTCCTCGTCCAGCTTGCCGTATTCGTTGCTCTCGGACATTGTGACGAAGCGTTTGCCCTTCAACCCAGCGAGGGTAGGACTGGCAGCTTCTGCGTCCTTCTGACGGTCTCCACGGCAAATCATACCGACCGGGGCTACCTTAGCATAGTCACCGAGCATAGTCTCAATGGTGTTGAGGAGAGTAGACTTACCGTTACGGGTGGTCTTGCCGTGGAGAATAAACATACACTCCTCGTTGCTCATACCCAGCATGGAATAGCCCAACGCCCTTTGAAGGAAGTCCGCCTTGTCCTCGTCATTCTGTGTGACCTCTTTAATGAACTTCTCCCAGCGTTTACACTTAACCGTCTTGGAAATGGTATGGTTAAATGCTGTCTGCATGGTGAGAAAATCTTCCCAGTTATGCTCCCGGAAGGAGAAGTCTCGAAGGTCGTATGTACCATTGAGACAGTTAATGAGGTAGGGGTCTGCGTCAAACTGCACAGCAGAGATACGAAGCTCACCTGTTGCGTCCTTGAGGATTCTGTCTCTCATACGTCTGTCACCCATCTTATTGACGAACCCTATATAGGACTTTCGAGTATCATCGTCCTCGATTTCTCCACAGTAGAGAATCATCAGACGGACGAAATCTTTAATCTTCTCGGACACGAGAATCGCTCCCTCGTCCTTACGCCATGCTCCCTCGTGATAGGTGTACCAGCTCTTGTGTTCTGGGCAGTAGCGAGCTTCGCGAGAGTAGAGCAAGCCGAACAGGTTTGCCATACCCATTTCAGACCATTCAAAGCCGCTGGAAGTCTCGTCAGCTTTCTCCGGGTGGTACTGTTTAATCAGATACATTTTTGAGGATAAGTCCTCGTCCATAATGACACGACCGTTGCGTGTCTCGAAAAGCTCTTGCATTATTCCTCACCTCCCGGGGCAATCATATCGCACCATTTCAGAAAAGCTCTCAACAGAGGGTTGACATTTCCTTGGTCAGCCCAACCAGCAAATCCAATGAAACCATCGGGCTCGAAGCTGATAGCTTCTCTCTGTGTGAAATAATGAGAGTTCAAATACAGGTAACACGAGACAATCGAGCCATTAGTTTTCTTCTTAATGTCCATACGCTTACTCAAGTGCAGGGAGCCTACCGAAGTTTCGCAGTCTTTAACCGCCGCTTTGAGTTCCTTATTCAAAAGCATTACCAGCACGAGAAGTTCTCCCTCGGTAATATCATCGTAGGTGAGACCCTTGGATTTGAAATACTCTCGAGCTTCATTGTTGGTGCAAACGGCGATGATTTCTTTCTTTCGACCATAACAGTTCATATCATCACCTCGCCATTACCTTATTGAGAAGGTCTTCGTAAAGGTGCTTGTAAAGATTCCTCTCGACCGTTACAGAGTTGTCAACAGGCTCACCATCGACCACAGGAGCGGTGATACCGAGTGAGCAGAGGATTCCAGCATTGACACCCTCTATTTCCTTATCGGTACAGGTACGGACGAAATCGCCCAGCCTGTCCTTATTAACCGTGTAGATGGTCTCACACAGAGCGGTTGAAGGAATCTTGCACAGCACCTCCGCATGAGTAGGCATGAGACGCTTTTCCTTGGCGGTGAGATAGACCACCTCGACAACATCTGCGTGTTCGTTCAATTTATCAGAGGAGACAACGATTGCTGGTCTTCCCTCTGTATTACTCGGGTCTGTGGCGTAGCACTTGGAGTTGGAAATGTAAAAAATATCTCCTCGCTTCACCGGGACGTTCTTATTCATGTAATATGCCATAATTACACCTCACTTATTTACTTTGTAAAAGGCTTCCGCAAACTTGGCACTCGTCATACTACGCCGAGCCGCTTGTACGTTCCAACCATCGGGCACTACATAGTCCTCGGGTAGTTGCGGAAGCACTCTATTGTTTTGAGCCGAGAGAAGCTTTTCGTCCTTTGTCATTTTTCTCGGGCATTTCTTAGGCTCATTGAAATATCCCCAAATGTCTGTCTTCTTGGTGTAGTTCTCTCCGTATTCCTCGGGAGAAAATGTAAACTTTGGTCTGCCGAGGAACTGTCTCAAGTAACCCATCGGATTTTCCAAAGCCCAAAACTTGAGCTGTGATTCATTGGAAGCTCGACAGAACCATATAATCTCAAGACATTTGCTAACAAGTTTAATAGCACTCTCAAAATCCCGAGGGGTCTTAGCTGTAGTACGAGCAAGAGAAAACATGGTACAGGTGGGAGCGGCAAAAATACCGTAAACCTCGTCAGCATTAACTTCTTCCATAACCCTTTCATTTCTGTTATAAAACTGAATCAGTCTTTCTCTCTCTTGAGTATCAAAGAGATTGTACCGAGGGAGAGTGATAACTCGAACATCATATCCGGCGTCACGATAAGGCTTCGACCATGAGCCTGTACCGCCGCATAAGTCAAGTATAATTTTTGCCATTATTTCAACCTCCTTGACCATCTTGTTTTCATTTCGTTCGGATTCAAGAATGTTTCCTCTTTTATTAAACAATGCAAATACTCAGTCGTTTCTT